>Ga0268261_10004857_pt1 | contig 10139 bp, 12 predicted proteins | sample TergutNc150P1_FD_190353 | JGI IMG/M metagenome (GOLD analysis project Ga0268261, IMG submission 190353) | Nasutitermes corniger P1 segment gut microbial community from laboratory colony in Florida, USA - Nc150 P1 (SPAdes) (version 2) | ecosystem: Host-associated > Arthropoda: Insects >... | reverse complement strand
TGATCAGGCCATGTTGGAAGGAAGTAACCGTACCAACATTATGACCTATACCAGAGGTAGCGGTTACAGTTTTTAGTGCTCCTGATGATGGGTGCTGTGACACCCGAAACATGCAGAGTGACCTTGCAGTAAATAAATGTCTGCATATTGTTGCATCAAGTTGGACCTTTTTATTAACATTGAATCATGGTGCACGGAACCATGAGTTAAAAAAATAACCTACTGTACCTATTGGACACTTCCATTCCTACAAATCTTGTGTTGTTAATGTCTTGTTTTGATACTGTTCATTTACAATCCAACAATGGAATGCCATTCGGATGATGGACTAGCCCAGTGTCTCCAAAATATTTTTTTGCTTGCGGACCCCTTTTGGCTTCGAAAAATAGCTACAGATCCCCACATCTTTGCTCACGTAAATACACAGTGTCCGGCTGATGGGTAACCAAAACTTAAAATTTTCACTGATTTTAGATACATACTAAAACCTACCACTAGCATACGTAACAATGCATTCCCTAATTTGATCTTAAAAAGAATGTCGCTCGCTTCGTGGGTGCAGGGGGTTTTGAAATCAGATATTCTAGCGGTCATGCGAAATAAACACCTCGCCAATTCAAGAAGTTCTGCGTTTGTTATTAACTGAAGAGTATTCCTTTAATTAAAAAATCAGTAAACTTCAAAGTGGCCATTGCGTAAATGTATCCAGGGATCCCCCAGAAACTGGTCGCGGAACCGTGAGGATCCGCGATGCACACTTTGGTATCCGCTGAGATAGCCTGTTGGACACATGCGCAGATCGCTACAAAAGCAAATCCTGGAGCAGCCAGAGACATATCATTGTCTGCAGTCGTATCGTGCAGATTATATCAACATCACCATGTGAAGAACCTACTAAGAACAGATTTTCTCTACGTTCAATGCACCGAACACAACCTCAAGATTTCCCATCTTCATACAAGTAACAAATAACAGAAATGGAGACAAAAATACACAACATATATTTTACCATCACAGCTACATGTTTCGGCTACCTCAGTGTAGCCATCATCAGGCTGTACACGGAATTATAAAAAGGAAGTTATTTGTCGGAACACAACGAGGATGCCTTATCTTAAAAAAACTAACGAAATCCGTAAAACACAACATTTTATTGTAAGTAAAAATCGCGAGGCAAGACTAATACAGTCTTGTATTTTGTGTTAGTCTCGCATGACGATGGCCCTGTTAAGGTCTGAAAGAAGCAGAGACTTCTTGTAAGCAATATAATTTAACTTATAAAAAAATATGCTTTGAAACGTTATGTAGTGTATTTTATTTGCAGTGACGATGGAAACAGTTCAGTTGAGTGCAAAGCTGAGAAAGCTTCAGTTTCCTTGGGTGAAGATGCTGCCCTAAATCGAGAATCCGCAGCGTACTGGGCGTCAACCTAGAAAAATCTGGCCGGATATTACCTCTGTCCGCTCCAACACATTCTTCTTGAGACAGTCTAGTAAAATCTAAGACCGAGTACATCCGTGTTTCCGTCGTGTTTCCTGCAAACATCCACAAACAACTCACTTTTCGAGGCTACTGCTCGAATTTCGCCAGACACATCCGTAAATATGCCGATCCCGGTGGCCGCGCGGACGAAGGCGTAGGTCTGCGGCCGCTCGCCTCCTGAGATTGTGGGTTCGAATCCCACCGGGGGCATGGATGTCTGTCTGTTGTGAGTGTTGTGTGTTGTCAGGTGGAGGTCTCTGCGACGAGCTGATCACTCGTCCAGAGGAGTCCTACCGACTGTGCTGCGCCGCTGTGTGTGATCTAGAAACCTCGTGAATGAGGAGGCCCTGGCCCATTGGGGGCGGTTGCGCCACAAACAAACAAACAAACAAACAAACAAACACCCGTAAATATACGTAAAAACGCAAGAAACTTTCGAACCTATCGGACGATCCCAATAAAACTCGGTAGTAACATCACATCACTTTTCGTACAGTACAGTACGTGGTTATAGGCTGGTCGACTACGGTTCGATTCCCGGCAGCACCGGAATTTCTGTCTGGCCGACCCTCATAAAATGGGTTCGACCCAGCCTCCAGTTCATTAGGTACCGCCACTGGCCTCCAAGTTACGCCAAGATTAAGAACGCGCGAGTCTTAAGACAACCATTTCCGCAGACCCCTTCATGACACTGTACAGCGGCAAGTTACTGTACGCCAACGAACGCAGCGTCCAGCTGAACGCGGAACATTCTAAGAGAATCTACAAACCACTTCACAGCGCACTGCTGCAAAGCAACCAATAATGAAACCCGATCTGCAGTACTCAGTTCTGCGTTTAGCAAAAACTCCCTGTACAACAGAACCTACATATTGAACAGTTCCATGAAAGGAAAGTAAATGGCGTTTGACTTGCATACCCACTTCAGGTTTATGAAGAACCAAGAGGAAACAGTCGTTTATTGGCGGACAAATTAATGTTGTAGGAAACGAAGGCGACGTACGTAAGCTGTTAACATTGCGATAAAACTGGAGATCGCACTACGCACAACAGCAACTGATGAGCCAGCTGTTCGAAACACAATAAGCCATAAAATGTAATGTTACTGCCAGAAACAGCTGCCTGCGGCGAAATGAGTTTTAAATCTTACAAACTTCTTCAGACGTTAAAACAAAAAAAAAAAGCAATAATTAGCACAGTTTTACGGCACAGTGTCAGTTCTCTGGGGCTCGTGTTTTATGTAGGAACCAACGGAAAATCTATTCAAACAATTTTGAAACAATACGACAAAGTTTCAGCGACACCAATTAAATGTGTAATAAAAGCAAGGAGGTCTAACAGTACATGCAAAACAAGCACAAAGCATGGAAAATTTTTGTCGAAAATCCTAAAAGAAAGAAACACCTCTGAAAACATGCCTGCAGGTGAAGAAGGGATAATAGTAAAGTTTGCATTAAGGAAAGGCGGTGTGAGAGTGTAGACTAGATTCATCTGACTCAGTTATATGAACTAGTGGTGGGATGTTCTGAACCTTCCGGTCCCATAAGGGAGGGGGGGGATTTCGTAACTAGCTGGGCGACTATAGACTTCTCAAAACTAATTATACTTTAAGGTGCAAGAAGGTAAGACAATAACGAAACTTAACGAAGGATATCGCAAGCAAACAAAAAATGTTCTAATCAGAGTTATGTGGTTGATCTCCATACCTGACACGTCACTGCGGAAAGAATTAAGAAAATACAACTGTACTGACAGGGAAGAATGAATTCTTGTCACCATTCTAGGGAATGCTAAATGCGATAACTCAAGAGCAGTTCTACGGACGGCTGCTGACACAATAAGGGAAACTGTGACTGGGGTGAATTGTGCTGGCAAGAAGTCCATGAGGGAGATAGAAAATTAGAACTCGTTTGATGACTGTTGCAGACTCCAACCACGTGTGGAAGCGGACATATTATCTAGGTTGTAAGATAAATGCTGGAGTGTTCGCGAAGGCTCAGGGTTGTAAAATCATCAGCGTGAAGGAGCACAATTTGTGCATACTCTTCTTTTTTTACACTTGTAAAGGCAACCAAAGATGCTTATGAAGTGCCGAAGGTCACGTTTGAAAAAAATTTCAAGCAGTCTTCTCCCTTTAAAGAAAACATGCTAAGGAGTCAAACGTGATACAATTCGCGATGACAGAAGACCGGTGATCATTAGAACTTACGGCAGAATATTGGCATTTCCTATGGCACATGACAGGTGATTTTAATTTCAGGTGCTGGAATGAGGAGAATCTTGGGACAATTCCGTTCTCGGGTCACGCACATGCTTTCTGACCGAGGACTCAGCAAACGGGATTCTTGGCTAAAGTGAACACTCTATAGCCTCGCAAACTATCACCTACACCAGATTTGGCAAGGAATGATGCTTAACTGCTCCTCCAATTATACCACACTAGAGGCTCTGGAAATACTAAAAGGTGCAGCATGTACACACAAACACACACACACACACACACACATCTGCATTTCTTAGATCCAAAATGCCCGTCAAGAGACAGATGGATATGAAAAAAGGCACACCAATACACTACATGAGAGCAACACTGATGTCTATCACAACATACACAAAATCAAAGCAATACACCAAAATATAAGCACACATTTCTACGTCACAATAAGTCATAAAATATCACATATTTAATATATCATAAACTGTAAATTACAGATAATAAGTTTTAATTTATAGTCATTAAATGCATCCTTTCTGTATGCTTGAAGTCCTTCAAGTGAATAACAGAAATGGGTAAAGAGGCACATTGCAATGCAGCCTCTAACATTATCTCACTCAATCGCCAAACAGAAGAGGTTACTGAACCACTTTCAATGCAGCAAATTTTATTAACTGTTTTGATCTTTAATTCTGACCAAAAAAATAATTCTGAAAACTTTCTGGCCAGATATTGACCAAGAACATTTGAAAACAACCAATCCCACCCCAAGTTTATGAACATGACCATAACAATAGTGTTACAGGAAGTAAGGATTAAATATCTGTTGGAATACATTCAATTTTCCCTACACAATGATGCTGTACTGACCAGACATGACAAATGGTGTTGCTGAAAATATCAAACATATCGTGGAGTTCGTTTTCACATCCACAGTAGAAAAGAAACTCAAAACCCAATTATTCAAAAAGTGAGGTTCAATTAAATGTTTGTGCTTTTGTGATCATATGTTTAACACAAGGGAACATTTCAACTTTGGCCGACAGTTATAAATCTCCATTACAGATCTTTGGTTTCACCAACTGTATTGAAGGATATGATATAAAATATTGTTCTTACCCATACTTTCTATTTTTATTTCATGGAGGTTTATCAATGAAAATGATTATACAGTGTCAAATGAAACTGTCAGGCTCATTAGGAATGACGAACAGGGGAAACCACGTAAAGAATGGATCGTGGCCCATTTTAAGACACCACCCACACATTTACTTGAAGTGACTGAGGAACGTTACCAACCTTCATCAGAACAATATATCAAAGAGCCGAGATTCGAAGCAGGGATAGTAGCCACTATACAATTCATTCTAGATAGCATGGATGATAACATATGACATCAAGTATGCAGGAGGAACTAATAATATGAAGACGGCCATCACATCCTTTAAAAATGTGCTAAACTTTATGAATATGGAAATGACAGCAATACATCATATGACCTATATTCATAAACAGGTAACATCACATTAAAGTCCATATATGCTCATTAAAAATTCAGTTCAAAATTGTGTCAGCCAATCTCCTATCTACAAACAAAAAAATTAAAATATAAGAAGTTCTAATTTCACCCCTTCTTATGCACTAACTTGGATCTTTGTCTCTGGCATTAAAGAAAACACTCGGATTGCAGGAGTTGTGGAATGGGAGGTTGTGGACAGAAGCAAGAGGAGGACTTACACAACCTGCACACTTACCCAAATACAAGATCTTTAAGGTCATACCAAGGCGGAAGCAGATGGTGCATGTAGTAGGCACGTGATAATGCCAGATACATAATGAGGCAAATGACCACTTGCAAGACCTAGATGGAGATGGGACACCATTATTAAAATGGGTCCTAAAAGACCAGGATAGAAGGATGTGGACTAAACTCATATGACTCAGTAGTGGTCTCTCATGAACACAGCAATAAGCCTTTGTTCTCCAAAGAGGTTGGATATTTTGTGACTAATTAAGCTACTATTACATTCTAAATAAAGGACTCTGCCCCATGGAGATAGGAAGCTGTATCGTGAACATGAGAAGCATCATATTTCAAATCTGTACTTTGATATACCACAACATCACTGCTCAACCAACTGCACCACTTTTATTTTCCACAGCATGCTCCCCCAGATCCAGCCTCTACAGGATGACTCAGTCAGACAGTCACACATCTCCCATAATATATGTCAGTCTCAGAATGACACAGCTACAAACATAGACACAGATAATGCCCAGCCCAGCATAGTACAGTATAAGTCCAACAAAACAACTAATGCATAACATAAAACAGGATGTTTTTATGTCCATGCAAATCACAGGTCGTAACCTCAGGCTGGGCAACACCAATTGTAACCCATAAGACTTTCACAGCTTCAGCAGTTTCTACAAGAATTTCTAAAGCAAAAGTAAAGTATGTCACATTATCACCACTGCTATTCAACTTTGCTTCAGAGTAGGCCATTAGGAGGGTTCAGGTACCCAGGATGGCTTGATATTAAATGGTACATATCAGCTTTTAGTCTATGCTAATAATGTTAATATACTGGGAAGAAGCACACATACTACAAAGAAAATCACAAAACCTTTAGTAGTTGCTAGTAAGGAGATTGGGCTAGAAGTAAATGCTGATAAAACTAAGTACATGGGCATGTCTTGAGATCAAAATGCAGATGAAGTCACAACACAAACATTGATAACAGTTCCTTTGAGGGGGTGGAAGAGTCCAAATATTTGGAAACAACCTTAACAAATCAAAATTCTATTCAAGAAGAAATTAAGACCAGACTGAAGTCAGGGAATGCTTGCTATCATTCAGTGCAGAATCTTTTGTCTTCCAGTTTGCTATTCAAATATAAAAATATTAAGATATACAGAACTATAATTTTGCCTGTTGTTTTGCATGGGTGTGAAACTTGGTCACTCACATATTGGGAGGAACATAGGTTGCAGGTGTTTGAGTATAGGGTGTTAAGGAGAATATTTGAGTCTAAGAGGGCCAGGGTGAAAGGGGGGGTAGAGAAAACCAAATAATGGGAAGCTCAATGATCTGTACTCCTCACCCATTATTTTTTGGGTGATAAAATCGAGAAGAATGAGATATGCGACGCATATAGCATGTATGGGGGAGAGGAGAGGTGTATACAGGATTCTGGGGAGGAAACCTGAGGGGAAGAACCAGGCATAGATGGAAGGATAATATTAAGATGGATCTTCAGGATGTGGCATGGGGGAGTAATGGACTGGACTGGTCTGGCTCAGGATAGGGACAGGTGGCAGGCAATTGGAAATGTGGTAATGAACCTTCAGGAAATTTCTTGACTAGCTGAGAATCAGTTAACTTCCCAAGAAGGACTCTGCTCCACATAGTAAGTAAGGAGGGATTGTCACAAGACCTTCTTTCTTCAATAATCATCATTAATGACCATTCTGCCATCCCACAACATCAGACATGTGATGGGAATACCAGTTCATCATAATTCATGCAGTACCTACACAGAAAAAGTTTCCTTATGCAGGAAATATACAAGGGATATGACTGTAAACTGTTTGCCAACAGATTTTATGCTAAAAATTCTATGATGATATTAATACCCACAATTTCCCTTTGAAATTTCAATGAGCTCTTCATCAGAGTAAGACCATTTCCTTCAGAATCTTCAGGTTCCCATGTCACACCCTGTCTAGTCTGTTTGCTAGATCCTACCCAGTATGGTACAGTAAAGACAAACTTGTCCATGCACATGCCATTAAGGGATATGTGGACATGGACACATAGCTACACACAGTCATTAACATTAGCAACAGAGGTGAGGGGTCAACATCATGCCCCAGCCTGTTTACTCCCTGGGAAAATAGACTCTACTGCCCACAAATAGGAGACTAGGTGGGCTTCAGCCAGTCTGGACAGAGACAAGAGATAAATGTCATGTCCCTACTGCCAACTGAACCACAATTCCTAATCACCACATCAACTATGTTACAGTGGCTCCACTTTCTATGCCACAATAAACAGCACTACCTACATCCAGTGCTGTTCCATTGCTATGCAACCATATGCGGTGCAACGAATAATGGCCTTTATGTAATATTTACAAGACTTATCAACATGAAACATAATGACAGTAAAACACAGGAGAGATATATATGTCATACTTTTGCATATTTATTCTGAATTTAATAATAAATAATAACAATGCAGTGTCTATTTCTTGCAGTACACCATTTTCCAGGTACCACTTACAAGCCTTTGACCAGAAAAGAGGATTCCACATTATGACGATGTTTGTTCCCAAACAGCCCACCTGTTAATGCTATTTTTGTCAGTGACAACTACCAGTATAGAAACATTCGGCATGCCCACCTGATCTGTTCCAACATAATACCTCCACATTCACAGAAGTGAAAATACTGTTGCAAAGTGCCCGTCACTGAATCACCTGATGACATTCAGAGCAATGTGATGACAGCATCATAAGCACATGTACTTTCAGAAAGAAATTTACAGAACTCTGTCTGTGCATGACAGAGATATTGGAATGTATATATAATGCAGAAGATGAGCACTTTGAAGGCAAACATCCTCATTAAATTTTAAAGACAATATATGTCTTTATAAAATCAGACCTTGTAGTTGTCAGAACTCATACACCAGATGGAAGAAAATCCATCAGAGTCCTGTTAAGTTTGGTTTATGTCTGTGCCCATGAGAATGAGCCTGCTGCAGATTCAAAATGGCAGAGGACCAATACAACCCTGAAAACCTTGTCAGAACAGCAAACGCTCCAGTGAAGACAGAAATCTAGTACCTCCTGAATAAAAGTGTAAAATGTTACCTCTCAACAATCCCATTCACTACTAACGTTTTAAGGGGCTTATTTCCTGGATATGAAATAGTAATGAAAACCATTACATCAGAGAGCTCCCATTGTTGTACCAATTAAAATACAAGCCTGCAAGCATGGATTTGTACAAGAACGTATATTCAGAACCATTATAATCACCTAACAACCCAAAAAGGAGAAATGTGGGCTGCATAACATTACTGATGTTTAAATTCAATTTGATTATAAGCAACCCTATTCTTCTGCCAATTGCAGGGCTGAACTGCTGCTCTCCAGAGCTGACTCCATACCTAATAAAATGTAAGACTGTAATGGCAACATGTTTTAATTGGAGATTTCCTATTGGTTTGTGAGTACAACCAAAGTGAACACATGTTTCTGTCAGATGTTATCACTGTACTGTAAAGACATTTGCAAACATATGCTGCTATATACTCATTTTTCCACAAAAGTCATCAGTTCTTAGCCCACAGCCAACTTTGAATACATTGCATACCAGAAGATACTACATGCAGACTGCATTCAGAATTATCTTTGAGTTCAAAATCATCTGCCATCCACACTTTTTATCTAAAAGAGCCTTTATCTACATTAAAACACAAAGATTACCACACACACACACACAATTATATTATTGCTTCTTATTCTGTATGGACATGAAATTTGGTTGACATTACTCCAGGAAGAACACAGGTTGAGGGAATTCAAGACAAGGGTGCTGGAGATATTGTGACCTGAGGGAGGAAGTAACAGGAGGCTGGACAAAAACTGAATAATGAAGATCTGAAATCCTCACCAAATATTTTGAGATAATAAAATAAAAGAGAAAGAGATGACATGGCTTGTGGCATGTACTAGCGGGAAAAAAGTACGTATATTTTTTTGGTTTGAAAACCTGAAAAAAGGTCATGTATGAGAACCTAAGCATAAATGAGGGTAATATTAAAACTGAACTTAAAAAAGAGACATGATGGAAGAGTGTGGCAGGCATTCATCTCTCATGGGTTATGGACAAGTGGCAGATACTTTTAATCATGGTAATGAATCTTTGGGTTCCATCAAATGCGGAAAATTTCTTGTCCAACTCATAAACTACTAGCTTCTCAAGAACAAATAGTTAATTAGTCAGTCAGTCAGTCAGTCAGTCGGTTAGTTTGTTGGTTTGTTACTCAGTTATTTAGTTACTGCCTCATTAATACATCAACCACTAAATATAATAATAACAATTCAAATCAACTGCTTTGTATCTTACCTTTACACCAACATCACAGGAGGGACAAAATAATAATTCTAACACATCCCATTAACACATATTTTTAACCCTTAAAAGCCTGAATTAAATTCCATCTGCTATTTGCTGGCATTATTAAGAGCACACCATTTTCTCCACGTTAGCAGGATAAGGGTTAAATCATTAACCCTTAGGCTCCTAATGTCATATACATATGAAGCACCTATTCTTGATGTTTCTAGATCACACACAACGACGCAGCACAGTCGGTAGGACTCCTCTGGACGAGTGATCAGCTCGTCGCAGAGACCTCTACCTGACAACA
>Ga0268261_10004856_pt1 | contig 10140 bp, 6 predicted proteins | sample TergutNc150P1_FD_190353 | JGI IMG/M metagenome (GOLD analysis project Ga0268261, IMG submission 190353) | Nasutitermes corniger P1 segment gut microbial community from laboratory colony in Florida, USA - Nc150 P1 (SPAdes) (version 2) | ecosystem: Host-associated > Arthropoda: Insects > Digestive... | reverse complement strand
ATCGTCACTACATGAATTTCTCCAGTTGGCGCAATTCACATTACGAAATCAAATGGTCGAACTTCAGTACTCTTTCATAACGGGTTGTCGCAAGTCTTTTTTTCGAAAACATACTCCTAACTGATAAATTCATTGTCACCGTCTATGACTTGTCGTACATTTGTGGCATGAGACATTTACATAAATGGCGAGAAAGAGGACATTTCTGCATAATTACATGACAAACTTTCGACAAATAGTTCCAATTTTTGCCGCTAGGTTCTCTAGCGTCTTTCCAGACGTAGAGGCAACTGGCGACGAGAGTGGTAAACACTAAGAAATTCCCCAGGATGCAGTGCATAACGGTCTCTGGTCTGCGATATTGATCATGCCCAACTGGACTTAAAGATACATACTAATGAATGAAACAAAATGACGGTCCCGGATACCCGTATTTCATTATGTATGGAGTTCATATGCTCAGAACATAGGCTGTATTTCCAGCGTCAATACACGAAAGCCTTCGTTTGGCCGTATTAATGTACGGAGGCTGTTTTGATTACCGATGAGTTGCATGACAATTTCATCTCTATATGCGAGTCATGTTTACAATCCATATTCAATACCGATAGACAGTAAGCCGAGCGTAAACACACAAATTTCTTGATTTGGCGCAAGTTATGTTTAAATCCATATTCAGAACAGATAAGATGTATGTCGAATGCCAATACACGAATTTCATCACTTGCAGTGAGTCATGTTAACAGGCTTTGTCACAGAATGACTGTATGTCAAGCGTGTAACACGTACTTTTATAGGTGAATTAAATCATGTTTGTAGCCCATGTTCAGCACAGTTAAGGTGCAAATAGTTCCTAACAATACGAAATTCATCGCTTGTTAAATTCTTGATCCTGACAATTTTCTATGCAGTTAAATGGTAGAAAGTTGCCGTTAAACAAATTTCAACACTTTTATCGCGAAAAGTTTCGAAACCATTTTCAGCACAGTATAGCTGTAGTTGGTGCAAGTCGAGTTTTAGTCACATATTCATGGCTGCATGTTGAGCGCATAAGTGTTTAGAGTCATTTATCAACACAATAAAGCTTCATTACAAGGGTCAGAATGTTTGGCTCTAGTCTAATTCTCAATCATTTTATGCAAAGTTTGACTGTATTTGGAACGACAATACACGAATTTGTTCAGTTGGCGCAATTCATATTACCAGATCAATCGTAGTTTAGATAATCTGTACGTCGAACAACAAAAGACATTTAAAGCAAGACATGTTGTGAAAACGTATTCCTAACATAACGTCAATGTCATCGTCGATCACTTGTCGTAGATTTGAGGCAAGAAACGTAGACATAAATGGCGTGGAAGCGATAATTTCTGCAAATTACATGACAAAATTTCGATAAATAGTTCCACTTTTACCGCTAGGTTCTCTGGTGTCTTTGCAGAAGCAGAGGCACCTGGCGACGAAAGAGGGAACCACTAAGAACTTGCCCAGGAACCAGAGTTCCAGATCTGTAACGGTCTCCTGTATGGGCTATTGTTCATGCCAAACTGACGTTAGAGCTATGTACTAATGAATGAAACTAAACGACGGTCTCGTATTTCATTACTTAGCGCGAGACATGTATCGAGCTCATATACTGAACAAATAGGCTGTATTCAGAGCGTTAATAAAATAAAAAATTCAGTTGGCCGAAATCATGTACGGGTCCAGTTTTGATTAACGATGAATTGCATGTCAAGCTGTAAGACAATTATTTCATCTCCATTCGCGAGTCATGATATCAGTCCATGTTAAATACAGAAAGACAGTAAGCCAAACGAAACACACCTAATTTCTTGATTTGGCTCAATTTATGTTTAAACCCATATTCAGAAGAGTTAAGATGTATGTCGAATGACAGTACACGAATTTCATCACTTGCAGTGAGTCATGTTAACAGGCTTTGTCACAGAATGGTTGTATGTCAAACGCTTAACACGTACTCTTTGAGGTGGATTAAATCATTTTTGTAGCCCATATTCAGCACAGTTAAGGTGCAAGGAGTTCGCAATTACATGAATTTCATCACTTGTTAAAAGTCTAGACCCTGTCTATATGCTATGCAGTGTGTTTGTTAATAGGTTGCCATTAAACGGATTTCAACACATTTATCATGAATAGTTTCGAGATCATTTTCAGCACAAGTCATTTTAGTCACTTATTCAGAACACCTAGGCTGCATATCGAGTGCATATATGTTTAGAGGCCTTTTATCAACACCATAAAACTTCATGTCGAGATTCAGAAAAGATCATATTCAGTTGCCTGAAGTCATAATTCTAGTTCATTTTCTGCAGATATCATCAATACCTAAATCGTCAATACATGAATTTCTCCAGTTGCGCAATTCACATTACGAAATCAAAGGGTCGAACTTCAGTACTCTTTCATAACGGGTCGTCGCAAGTCTTTTTTTAAAACATACTCCTAACTGATAACTACATTGTCACCGTCTATCACTTGTACATTTGTGGAAAGAGACATTTACATAAATGGCTAGAAAGCGGTCATTTCTGCAAAATTATATGACAAACGTTTTTCGACAAATAGTTCCAATTTTTGCCGCTAGGTTCTCTGGTGTCTTTGCAGACGTAGAGGCACCTGGCGACGAGAGTGGGAAACACTAAGAACTTGCCCAGGATGCAGTGTACTATATCCATAACGGTCTCTCGTCTGCGATATGGTTCATGCCTGACTGGACTTACAGATACATACTAATTAATGAACCTAAATCTCCGTCCCGTATACCCATATTTAATTAGGTATGGAGTTCATATGTTGAGATTATAGGCTGTATTTCCAGCGTCAATAAACGAAAACATTTGGTTGGCCGAACTCACGTACGGAGGCTGTTTTGATTAGCGATGAGTTGCATGACAAGCTCATCTCTATTTGCGAGTCATGTTTACATTCCATATTCAATACAGATAGACTGTAAGCCAAGCGTAAACACACAAATTTCTTGATTTGGGGCAAGTTATGTTTAAACCCATATTCGGAACGGATAAGCTGTATGACGATTGCCAATACACGAATTTCATCACTTGCGGTGAGTCATGTTAACAGGCTTTGTCACAGAATGTATGTGAAGCGTGTAACACGTACTTTTATAGGTGAATTAAATCATGTTTGTAGCCCATATTCAGCGCAGCTAAGGTGCAAATTGTTCGCAATTATGCGAAATTCATCACTTGTCATATTCTTGATCCTGACAGTTTTCTATGCAGTTAGATGGTAGAAATTTGCTGTCAAACAGATTTCAACATTTTAGCGCGAAAATTTTCGATACCATTTTCAGCACAGAATATCTTTAGTTGGTGCAAGTCGTGGGTTAGACACTTATTCATGGCTGCATATCGAGCGCATATGTGTTTAGAGTTATTTATCAACACAATAAATCTTAATGTCGAGCGTTAGATTGTTTGGCTCTAGTCTAATTCTCAATCATTTTATGACAAATTCAGACAGTATTTGGAACGCCAATACACGAATTTTTTCAGTTGGCGCAATTCATATTATGAGATCAATCGTAGTTTAGATAATCTGTACGTCGAACATCAAAAGATATTTATCGCAAAACATGTTGCGAAAACGTATTCCTAACATAACCTCAATGTCATCGTCGATCACTTGTCGTAGATTTGAGGCAAGAAACGTGGACATAAATGGCGAGGAAACGATCATTTCTGCAATATTACATGACAAACATTCGACAAATAGTTCCACTTCTTGCCGCTAGGTTCTCTGGCGTCTTGGCAGAAGTAGAGGCACCTGGCGACGAAAGTGGACACCACAAAGAACTTGCCCAGGAACCAGAGTACCAGATCCGTAACGGTCTCCTGTATGGGCTATTGTTCATGCCTAACTGACCTTAGAGCTATATACTAATGAATGAAACTAAATGACGGTCCAGGATACATGTAATTCATTACTTAGCGCGAGACGTGTATCGAGCTCATATACTGAACAAATAGGCTGTATTCAGAGCGTTAATACTCGAAAAACTTCAGATGGCCGAAATCATGTACGGATCCTGTTTTGATTAACAATGAATTGCATGCCAAGCTGTAAGACAATTATTTCATCTCCATTCGCGAGTCATGATTCCAGACCATGATCAATTCAGATAGACAGTAAGCCAAACGAAGCACACCTAATTTCTTGATTTCGCTCAAGTTATTTTTAAACCCATATTAGGAAGAGTTAAGATGTATGTCGAATGACAATACACGAATTCCATCACTTGCTGTGAGTCATGTTAACAGGTTTTTTCACAGAATGGTTGTATGTCAAACGCTTAACACGTACTCTTTGAGGTGGACTAAATCATTTTTGTAGCCCATATTCAGCACAGTTAAGGTGCAAGTAGTTCGCAATTATATGAATTTCATCACTTGTTAAAAGTCTAGACCCTGTCTATATGCTATGCAGTGTGCTTGTTAATAGATTGCCATTAAACGGATTTCAACACATTTATCATGAATAGATTCGAGACCAATTTCAGCACAAGTCATTTTTTAGTCACTTATTCAGAACACCTAGGCTGCATATCGAGTGCATATATGTTTAGGGTCCTTTATCAACACCATAAAACTTCATGTCGAGATTCAGAAAAGATCATATAAAGTTGGCTGAAGTCATAATTCTCGATCATTTTCTGCAGATATACAGTTGTCGATCGTCAATACATGAATTTCTCCAGTTGGCGCAATTCACATTACGAAATCAAAGGGTCAAACTTCAGTACACTTTCATAACGGGTTGTCGCAAGTCTTTTTTCGAAAACATACTCCTAACTGATAACTTCATTGTCACCGTCTATGACTTGTCGTATATTTGTGGCATGTGACATTTACATAAATGGCGAGAAAGCGGTCATTTATGCATAATTACATGACAAACATTCGACAAAGAGTTCCAATTTTTGCCACTAGGTTCTCTGGCGTCTTTGCAGACGTAGAGGCAACTGGCGACGATAGTGGTAAACACTAAGAAATTGCCCAGCATGCAGTGTACTAGATCCATAACGGTCTCTGGTCTGCGATATTGTTCATGACTACCTGTACTTACAGATATATACTAATGAATGTACCAAAATTACGGTCCCGGGTACCCGTATTTCATTAGGTATGGAGTTCATATGCTGAGAAAATAGGCTGTATTTCCAGCGTCAATACACGAAAACCTTCGTTTGGCCGAACTCATGTACGGAGGCTGTTTTGATTACCGATGAGTTGTATTACAAGCTCATCTCTATATGCGAGTCATGTTTACAATCCATATTCAATACAGATAGACAGTAAGCCAAGCGTAAACACACAAATTTCTTGATTTGGCGCAAGTTATGTTTAAACCCATATTCAGAACAGATAAGATGTATGTCGAATGCCAATACACGAATTTCATCACTTGCAGTGAGTCATGTTAACAGGCTTTGTCACAGAATGACTATATGTCAAGCGTGTAACACGTACCTTTATAGGTGAATTAAATCATGTTTGTAGCCCATATTCAGCACAGTTAAGGTGAAAGTTGTTCCTAATTATACGAAATTCATCACTTGTCAAAGTGTTGATCCTGACAATTTTCTATGCAGTTAAATGGTAGAAAGTTGCCGTTAAACAGATTTCAACACTTTTAGCGCGAAAAGTTTCGAAACCATTTTCAGCACAGAATAGCTGTAGTTGGTGCAAGTCGAGATTTAGTCACTTATTCATGGCTGCATATCGCGCGCATATGTGTTTAGAGTCATTAATCAACACAATAAAGCTTCATTACGAGGGTCAGGATGATTGGCTCTAGTCTAATTCTCAATCATTTTATGCAAAGTTTGACTTAGTTGAAACGCCAATACACGAATTTGTTCAGTTGGCGCAATTCATATTACGAGATCAATCGTAGGTTAGATAATCTGTACGTCGAACATCAAAAGACATTTATCGCAAGGCATGTTGTGAAAATGTATTCCTAACTTAACGTCAATATAATCGTCGATCCCATGTCGTAGATTTGAGGCAAGAAACGTGGACACAAATGGCGAGGAAGCGGTCATTTCTGCAAAATTACATGACAAACTTTCGACAAATAGTTCCACTTTCCGCCGCTAGGTTCTCTGGCGTCTTTGCAGAAGCAGAGGCACCTGCCGACGAAAGTAGGAACCACTAAGAACTTGCCCAGTAACCACAGTACCAGATCCGTAACGGTCCCCTGTATGGGCTATTGTTCATGCCTAACTGACCTTAGATCTATATACTAATAAATGAAACTAAATGACGGTCCCGTATACATGTATTTCATTACTTAGCGCGAGACGTGTATCGAGCTCATATACTGAACAAATAGGCTGTATTCAGAGCGTTAATACACAACAAATTTCAGTTGGCCGAAATCATGTTCGGATTCTGTTTTGATTAACGATGAATTGCATGTCAAGCCGTAAGACAAATATTTCATCTACATTCGCAAGTCATTATTCCAGTCTATGTTTAATACAGATAGACAGTAAGCCAAACGAAAAACACCTAATTTCTTGATTTGGCTCAAGTTATGTTTAAACCCATATTCAGAAGAGATAAGATGTATGTCGAATGACAGTTCACGAATTTCATCACTTGCAGTGAGTCATGTTAACAGGTTTTTTCACAGAATGGTTGTATGTCAAACGCTTAACACGTACTCTTTGAGGTGGATTAAATCATTTTTGTAGCCCATATTCAGCACAATTAAGGTGCAAGTAGTTCGCAATTATATGAATTTCATCACTTGTTAGAAGTCTAGACCCTGACTATATTCTATGCAGTGTGCTTGTAAATAGATTGCCATTAAACAGATTTCAACACATTCGTCATGAATAGTTTCGAGACCATTTTCATGACAAGTCACTTTTTATTCACTTATTCAGAACACCTAGGCTGCATATTGAGCGCATATATGTTAAGAATCCTTTTTTAACATCATAAAAATTCATGTCGAGAATCAGAAAAGATCATATTAAGTTGGCTGAAGTCATAATTCTGAATCATTTTCTGCAGATATACAGTAGTTCGATCGTCAATACATGAATATCTCCAGTTGGCGCAATCCACATTACGAAATCAAAGGGTCGAACTTCAGTACTCTTTCATAATGTGTTGTCGCAAGTCTTTTTTTGAAAAAAAAAACTCCTAACTGATAACTTCATTGTCACCGTCTATCACTTGTCGTACATTTGTGGCAAGAGACATTTACATAAATGGCGAGAAAGAGGTCATTTCTGCATAATTACATGACAAACTTTCGACAAATAGTTCCAAATTTTGCCACTAGGTTCACTGGCGTGTTTGCAGACGTAGAGGCACCTGGCGACGAGAGTGGTAAACACTAATAAATTGCCCAGGATGCAGTGTACTAGATCCATAACGTTCATGCCTAACGACTTACAGATTCATACTAATGAATGAACCAAAATGACGGTCCCGGATACCCCTATTTCATTAGGTATGGAGTTCATATGCTGAGAAAATAGGCTGTATTTCCAGCGTCAATACAAGAAAACCTTCGTTTGGCCGAACTCATGTACGGAGGCTGTTTTGATTACCGATGAGTTGCATGACAAGCTCATCTCTATATGCGAGTCATGTTTACAATCCATATTCAATACAGATAGACAGTAAGCCAAGCGTAAACACACAATTTTTTTGATTTGGCGCATGTTATGTTTAAACCCATATTCAGAACATATAAGATGTATGTCGAATGCCAATACAAGAATTTCATCCCTTCCAGTGAGTCATTTTAACAGGCTTTGTCAGAGAATGACTTTATATCAAGCGTGTAACACGTACTTTTATAGGTGAATTAAATCATGTTTGTAGCCCATATTCAGCACAGTTAAGGTGCAAGTTGTTCCTAATTATACGAAATTCATCACTTGTCAAAGTCTTGATCCTGACAATTTTCTATGCAGTTAAATGGTAGAAAGTTGCCGTTAAACAGATTTCAACACTTTTAGCGCGAAAATTTTCGATACCATTTTCAGCACAGAATAGCTGTATTTGGTGCAAGTCGAGATTTAGTCACTTATTCACGGCTGCATGTCGAGCGCATATGTGTTTAGAGTCATTTATCAGCACAATAAATCTTCATTACGAGCGTCAGAAAGTTTGGCTCTAGTCTAATTCTCAGTCATTTTATGAAAAGTTAGACTGCAGTTGGAACGCCAATACACGAATTTGTTCAGTTGGCGCAATTCATATTACGAGAACAATTGTAGTTTAGATAATCTATACGTCGAACATCAAAAGACATTTATCGCAAGACATGTTGTGAAAAAGTATTCCTAACATAACGTCAAAGTCATCCTCGATCACTTGTCGTAGATTTTAGGCAAGAAACGTGGACATAAATGGCGAGGAAGCGGTCATTTCTGCAAAATTACATGACAAACTTTCGACAAATAGTTCCACTTTTCGCCGCTAGGTTCTCTGGCGTCTTGGCAGCAGTAGAGGCACCTGGCGACGAAAGAGGGAACCACTAAGAACTTGCCCAGGAACTAGAGTACCAGACCCGTAACGGTCTCCTGTATGGGCTATTGTTCATGCCTAACTGACCTTAGAGCTATATACTAATGAATGAAACTAAACGACGGTCCTGTATACATGTATTTCATTACTTAGCGCGAGACGTGTATCGAGCTCATATACTGAACAAATAGGCTGTATTCAGAGCGTTAATAAACTAAAAACTTCAGTTGGCCGAAATCATGTACGGATCCAGTTTTGATTAACGATGAATTGCATGTCAAGCTGTAAGACAATTATTTCATCTCCATTCGCGAGTCATGATTCCTGTCCATGTTAAATACAGAAAGACAGTAAGCCAAACAAAACACACCAAATTTCTTGATTTGGCTCAATTTATGTTTAAACCCATATTCAGAAGAGTTAAGATGTATGTCGAATGACAGTACACGAATTTCATCACTTGCAGTGAGTCAAGTTAACAGGCTTTGTCACAGAATGGTCATATGTCAAACGCTTAACACGTACTCTATGAGGTGGATTAAATAATTTTTGTAGCCCATATTCTGCACAGTTAAGGTGCATGTAGTTCGCCATTATATGAATTTCATCACTTGTTAAAAGTCCAGACCCTGTCTATATGCTATGCAGTGTGCTTTTTAATAGATTGCCATTAAACGGATTTCAACACATTTATCATGAATAGTTTCGAGACCAATTTCAGCACAAGTCATTTTTAGTCACTTATTCAGAACACCTAGCCTGCATATCGAGTGCATATATGTTTAGAGTCCTTTATCAACACCATAAAACTTCATGTCGAGATTCAGAAAAGATCACATTAAGTTGGCTGAAGTCATAATTCTCGATCATTTTTTGCAGATATATAGTTGTTCGATCGTCACTACATGAATTTCTCCAGTTGGCGCAATTCACATTACGAAATCAAATGGTCGAACTTCAGTACTCTTTCATAACGGGTTGTCGCAAGTCTTTTTTTCGAAAACATACTCCTAACTGATAACTTCATCGTCACCGTCTATGACTTGTCGTACATTTGTGGCAAGAGACATTTAAATAAATGGCGAGAAAGCGGTCATTTCTGCATAATTACACGACAAACTTTCAAAAAATAGTTCCAGTATTTGCCGCTAGGTTCTCTGGCGTCTTTGCAGACGTAGAGGCACCTGGCGACGAGAGTGGTAAACACAAAGAAATTGCCCAGGATGCAGTGTACTAGATCCATAACGGTCTCTGGTCTGCGATATTGTTCATGCCTAACTGGACTTACAGATACATGCTAATTAATGAACCTAAATGACGGTCCCGGACCATGGATGTGGGTCCCTGTCACCACGGCATGGCGCGTCCTCGGGTTGCGGATGGAGGAATGGCCTCCTATATGGAGGTTAGCTGTGAATAAATTGAATAAGCAGCCGCGGAGAGCCGACGAGGGGTGGTCCTCCAGCTTGTGGGTTGGGCGAGGTGTTAACAACCCCTCTCCGTAAAAACCAAATGTTAAGAATTACCCACAAGTTGAGATGCTTTCTCTGGAAACAAAACATTCCGGAGGTAAACTACTCCCCCACTCGGATCTCCGGGG
>Ga0268261_10004855_pt1 | contig 10141 bp, 9 predicted proteins | sample TergutNc150P1_FD_190353 | JGI IMG/M metagenome (GOLD analysis project Ga0268261, IMG submission 190353) | Nasutitermes corniger P1 segment gut microbial community from laboratory colony in Florida, USA - Nc150 P1 (SPAdes) (version 2) | ecosystem: Host-associated > Arthropoda: Insects > Digestive... | reverse complement strand
ATTTACAATGCACCCTTTGTCATAGCATAAAAACATAATGTAAAAAAGTGGGGCAGCTGTGTTTGTGCATTTGATATGTATTCCCAACACTTATTAACTATTCAAGCTTTGCTGCTTATTGTCGTAAGTCAGGAGAGTTCATTAAAAATACCTGTACAGTGCAAGTCAGTGTTGCAATATGCATCTCTTCTCAGACTGAGCACCTTGCATGAAGAAGATCAAAACTGTGCACAGATTTGATGAAAGAACACCAAGTGTTCCTATCCATTAGCTAATACTGTCACATTCAGTGTTTCTGCACCTGCACCAGTCCCCCTCTTTCCATCCTGCACTGCCCTACACATGTTACAAGGATGGTTCACCAAAATCTTAAGAGAATTCATTCTTAGATATCATAGACATGCATGCTTAAGACCTGTTGTTGTGTACTGTGGTAGTGAGAATTTGTAACTGCACACAAAATACAGAAGCCATTTGTCCTTTGGGTGATGGATGCTTGAATACAGGGTATAAAGGCAGGAAGAGGGTCAAAGTGCATTTAAGCAGTGGCCTAATTAGGCCACATATACTTGGGAAATACTACAATAAAATTTCCATTTCTTAAGTTCATTGTATAGTAAGGAAACATTCTCTCACTTCAGTAAGTGGTTTTAATGGATCAGAAGTGTATGACAGTATTTGTTATCTTTTCAACTTTGTCAAATGATTAATAAATTTATGTACATAAAAAGAGTCCTTTCACCATCCATCATTAACATTTTATTGCATAGCAAAATACAGCAATTGCATCAGTATTTGCCAGAAAGGTAGAGACTCATAATTATCAAATAGTTTTCATGTTAAATTTTGGCCTTAGTATGTCTGTAATTAGGTGCATTCTGCCAATTACACATTCAGTATATGTTTGTGTTTGTATGTATTGTGCTTAAAATGAAATGTGACATGGCAAATTAGATGCTGTATGAATCTGCCTTTAGTGGCACAAGTGTGAATTTTGTCACTTGAGATGATACTTTAGCAGACACATGTACAGTAGGAAATAGGCCTACTGTGAAATGAAGTTTTTCCTGGGGAACTTTTTACTTTTTGAATTCCTCAAGGGGAACTGAAATTGCAAACTTTTCACTTCCAACCTGGTGCTATTTTAGCAGGATGGAGAGGAGAAAAGATCAGAACGGTTAAATATAAACACTACTTTCAAATATTTTTTGAATATTTGAAAAATTACATTTCATTCTTACAGTAAAATTCCATTAGTCCGGTGACCACTGGCCTAGGCATACGTAAGATATTTTGGATTGTTAGACAGTGCCTATACTGAACAAGGTTCTTACTGGTAATGGATAGTTACTGCTTTTACAATTGGGCTATACAACTCATCAGAGGAACATTCTCTTTGGATATCTCTGTATGCTGAGTGAGGGCCCTCCGCTGTGTTTTCTGGAATCTTCATAACCGAAGCAGTTAATGAAGTAGGAGACAAAGGGTTCAAGAGATACCAGAATGGTTGATGTACGTACACTGTTGGAACCTTTTTTGATCTTGTCCCTGAGGTCTCCCTATTTCATTGATTAAACTTTTTTTGGTAAAATTAAAAACTTCTGATCTTGGGACTACCTTCCTTCAGTGCTGGATTATCAGATGCTGGATGGAAGGAATTTTACTGCACTAATGTGTAACACTGTAATAGAAATACATAATTATGAAACATGTACTCAGTAGAAATACCAACAAGATGCAGCTTTGTAATAGAATTTATTATTCCAAAGTTTTTTGAAGGCTCGACATGTTTGAGCGGTGTGTCGCTCAAAACATGTTGAGCCTTCAAAAAACTTTGGAATAATAAATTCTATTACAAAGCTGCATCTTGTTGGTATTTCTACTGAGTAATCTACAATGCATGGATCCATGAATATCAAATTTATGAGACATGTATGAAAAATGGCTGATCCCAGTAGCTATGTGTTTCAAAGGCATGGGTCTGTGACAGCTCGCTTGCTGGGATTGTAGGTTCCAATCCCAATAGGAGCATGGATGTCTGTGTCTTGTGAATTTTTTGTGTTGTTATGTCGAGGTCTCTGCATCATGCTAATCACTTTTCCAGAGGAGTCCTACCAAGTGTGATATTTTTGAGTGTGATCGTGAAGCCTTGCTGACCCACTTAGTGCTGTTATGCCACAGGGGGAGGGGGTTGTAAAAATGAAAATGCCCAAGGGTTTCTTCAGTTACAGTAATTGGAATTATAAAAGTTTAGTCAGGGTTTTTTTTATATTCCTTGATGGATGCATTGTACAGATCGCATATTATATTTGTTTTTTCATTATATAAGTGTAGTTTTAAATTAAGATATTCAATTATACCATCCAAAATCATATTTGAGTGTTTATAACTAAATTTTATTTCCGAGTGTCCATTTATTTTTTGACAGATTTAGAACTACTGTGAAATGATCTGGCTTCCTAGTTATAGAATTCAGGGCATATCATACCAAAATTTCCTTTACTCTCATCTCCACTTTTGTTGATTCTACTCTCTGTTCATTCTGCTGTTCAACAAATTTTAGAGAATGGTTGACATTCTTTTTATGTAGTCATTAGTAGGAATAGAAGATTTTAGCAGTAATTTGGCAGATACTTCACAGCTTGAAAATATCGTAACCCTCATTTTGTCTCTAAAAAATAAATTTGTGGTAAAATTTTGGACACCATTTGTACAGGTTAAGCCAAGTCTCATCACTGATGTAATATTCACATCTGCCAGTATATTATATGGCCCTGCCACCCAATTCACAGAATATGCTCTAACACAAATTCAGTCATCTTATCATGTTTGCAGAACAATTAGTTTTGCCTGGGATATATTTGCCATCCTTCAGGGTGTAGGTGTTGTTCATGTATCCATTGTATTTACAGTTGTTCCAAGAGGTAAAATCTGGGGATAACAAGTCTGATGATCATGGTGGCCATTAATTCTTTGAAATCTTACAGTTACCACAGAACTTCAACATTGCTCTAAAGCATTTTTTGTGTCTACAGGTGCATCATACTGCTGCAACCAGCAGTCTCATTCAGTTTTGTTGTTTTTTTCCCATTAATGAAATGAGCTATTTACTGATTTCCTGCATTCAGGAGTCATAGTTTCTCTCAGGAAAACAGAGAACACAACACAAGTGGAACACAAACTATATACAACGTACCATTGTTTTCATTGTGAAGTGACACCTTACAGAATTGTGGATTTAGACTGCTCCACATCTTGCTGTTCTGACTGTTAACATGTCCAGGTGGTGGAGTCATGTTTCATTTATAAACAGGGCTTGATATGTGCTCTCAGCTCCATTCCAGATGATTTGTGAAAAACACTCACTGTAGTGTAATCTTTTTCCTTTGTCCAGCTGTGTAAGTTCATGCACCATGTGACTGTTGTTCAGTAAGAGTTTCAGATGCTCAGTGCACTTTTGCAAACTTCCATTGCCAAGTCTGCAGTACATATTTCCAGGGATGTGCCCACTAATATCATATAGGTAACATTAAAAACAAACGAACAATGGTCAGTTTTTCGCTATTAAGAATGTATGGCTGACCAGATCACTTGTTATCCATGCTGCCTCTTGCACACATACAACCATGAAAATGGTATATTCTTGATTTATTTAGAATCCACACCTATGCACTCTCTTGCACACTAGCAAGCATGATGTGATGTAATGTTCAGTGATAAACATTCACTCCACTCCACACATTACAGCTCTTGACTGCATTTTACAAGATCTGACATGACTGGCCTGCCAACCTAAAATTCCATGTCATGAACACAGCATGTTGTACTATACCAGTGGGTATGTCAGTGTAGCCATAAGCAAATATATCAATTTTGCATTCTGTCACATTTTTTTAGCAACATTCTTCCATTCTGTATTTTGTGTACATTATTGTCATCAATCTCTGCCTTAATGGATGCTGTCACAGTCAAAGCCCACAACCACAAACAGCATGACAGAAAAGTTAGATTTGTATCTAACTCAACAACTGAATTAAATGACCATTCATGTTTATAAATGTGCTATCACAACAGTATTATGAAGACAATTATGTAGAATAGATATATAAACTACCTAACTGCTTTCAGACCAAGATTCATGTGAAACATCAGTGTATGAGCTACTATGTTAAAAACTAAATAAGGATTCTGTAAAAATGTTTGCATAATACACAAAACAGTGAATTTTCTTATTTTTTGAGATGGAGCTCTGAGCTCTATACTATCAAACAGAAGAACAAAATGTTGATCCACAAAAAACGTGAAGAAAGAAGCATCAAGGTGGTCCCTTTTATCTTGTAAAGTATGTAACATTACTAGCTTAGCTGCATAAGTATATAACAATAACAGAAAAGCACTAGTGGAAAGAGTATAAGTTAAAGTATGTACATTTCCTAACAGTTTAGGTTATTGAGGCAATATATGGTCTCCATGATGAAAGAAACTTTAGAATTCAAAATACTCCTAGATTCTAGATGGAATCGGTATGAGTTGTACATTTCATGCCATTCACTGCACTACAGCCCCTTCTGGGCCCTGGCCTCCCCCCAGAAAATTCCTCCATTCTTCTCTGTTTTCTGCTTTCCCCATCTTATTCCTAGGATATGTGATGTGTCCTTCAGGACAACGTCCTCCAATCTTTTTCTTGGTTTTCCCACTGGCTTTGTATTATGAACTTTCCCATTAAGAACCTTTTTTGGGATCCTTTCATCTTCCTTTCTTATAATATGACCCACCCATCACAGTCTTCTAATTTTAATATCGTGCGCAATATTTAGGACTCTGTATAAATTACAGATTTTGTTATTCCACCTAGCCTGTATTGGCCATAAATTCTTAATATTTTCAGTTCAAATGTACATAGCATTTTTTCTGTCCTTCGTGTTTGGGCATGCGGAGGGGCGCGAAACCGGATAGTGAAAGATGAGCATCGCTGCTTACCTGATCTGTGGTTCCGTAAGCAGCACAGATCATTTATGAAACTCACTGATATAGGGTGGCCAACAAAGATTTTGCTGCCGTCTATTTGTGATTACCAGTATTAAGACAACGATGACGCAACAATGCGGGCCATGCGCCAAACACTTGTACTAATTCTTGCAACGAAAGTAGCAGTAGATCAGTCGGTATTGCAGCCAGCTACTAATTACACTTATGTAATGAAATCAACAGATGTATATGTATGAAATATGTTTCATCACGTTATTAATTACCAGCACGTGTCCATCCCTTTAGCGATTATCGGGGTAGATTTACAAGAGTACAAAGAATACAATAACCTGCGACATGGAATATCAGGAACCACCAAAATTTATAATAAATGTATCAAACATTGGGTATTTCAACCTTTTCTTACTACTCTTTTAATGCTATCCTGACGGTGATGACAAGAGTGATCGATACATGTTGATAACTAATAACTCGTGTTGAAACATTTTATACATACGAAGGTGTATCAAAAAGTTCCGAGACTGGACCTATAGACTAGAATGTATTTACTTGATTTAAGTTTGGGCAGCATCCCCTTCAAAATAATCCCCTTGTGCAGCGACACATCGATCCCAGCGCCGTTGCCACTGCTGGAATGCGTGCTGGAAGTCCTGTTCTCGAAGCGTACCAAGAACATTCTGCGATTCCCGCTGGATCTCCTGCGTTACGAGAGCTCGGTGAGAAGGTGCATTGTCATCATGGAGCAGCCAATTGCCCACGCACCACAGTTCAGGTCGTTTTCGCCGAATGTCCTCCCTCAAACGGCGAAGAACATTTCAGTGGAACTCGGTGTTCACGGTCTGGCCTTCGGGACAAATTCATGTTGACACAATCCCTCGAATGTCGAAAAAACACGATGAGAATGCTCTTGGTCGCGCTGCGGCTCTGCCTCGCCTTCTTCGGTCTTGGGGATCCTGGGCTCTTCCATTACGAAGACTGTTGTTTAGTCTCGGGATCATACCCATAGACCCAACAGTGATGACCCTCGACCTGAAGGATGGGTCATCCACGGCACGCTGACGAAGCTCTTGACAAATTGCAACACGGTGCTCTTTCTGTTCGGGGTCAGAAGCCTGGGTACGAACTTTGCAGCAACGCGGTGCATGTTCAAATCACACGTGACAATTATCTGCACTGTTCCGTAAGTAGTAAGCGTACACCTTGGGCACCCGGAATCCCAGACAGTATGGCACCAGGCTTAACCTAACCTTGAGCTCCCTCTAGTGACGTCACAAGTAAACAAACCTAACCTTCCCCTCCCTCGCCCTCAGGCGGTAAACAATGCCCCCCAGACAGTATGGCGCCAGGGCTTAACCTAACTTTAACTTATTATATACAAACCTAACTCTCCTCACCCTTTTTAGGACATTAGGCGATCACGTGATGTCAACAAAGATGGCGGAGGGGCGAATGAACTTCCCTGTAAACCTAACCTTAACTTGTTATTATTTCGAAACGTTGTTATTGTCACGTGATGTAAACACCCCCAGGCGATGCGATGTCAACAAAGATGGCGGAGAGGTGAATGACCTTGCTGCTTAACCTAACTTTAACTAGTTATTATTTTGAAACGTTATTGTCACGTGATGTAAACACCCCCAGGTGATGCGATGTCAACAAAGATGGCGGAGAGGTGAATGACCTTGCTGCTTAACCTAACTTTAACTTATTATTTTGAAACGTTGTTATTGTCACGTGATGTAAACAACCCTAGGCAATGTTATGTAAACAATGAGGTAGACAGTGTGACGCCGTGCTTAACCTAACTTTAACTTGTTATGGTAAACAAAGCGCCATTTTGAATTTTAGCTAATATGACGGCTACAACCGTAAGTTTAAAAGTTTATTATTTAGAAGACTTGTTATGGTTGCTGGATGTAAACAGAAGATAGCGGAATGGTTAATGACCTTTGTGTGTAAGTTAACTTTAACATATTATGGTAAACAAAGGCGCCGTTTTGAATTTTTGCTAACATGGCTAAGTTTAAACCTAACTTGTTATTATTTTGGATTTGGCGCTACCGCCATTTTGAATTTGAAGTAATATGGCGGCTAGAGGGGTAATTTTAAATATAACTTGTTATTTGAATATTTATTATTGTTTTGATGTAAACAAAGCGACATTTTCAATTTAAACCTAACTTTAACTTGGTACTTGAATAAGGTAGCCATATTACAATATGGCGACCAGCGCTTTTTTTTAAACTTGACTTAAACATTTACTAGTTGAATAAGACCACCGTGTTACAATATGACTACAACTTTAAACTTTGTACGACACTCGAAAGAGGTGACTAAAGCGGTAAGATATCAGACTCATAATTGAAAGATTCTAGGTTCGAATCCTGCGGCTTTAACCATCTCCTTTTTAAGGAAACTATCGGAGGTAATTAGGGTAAATAAATAAAAACAATTTTACAAATATGTACAGTTTAAATTTTGGTTAGTAGTTAACTGAGTGAGGCGGACGAGTAGCCTACACTTTGTTGACCCCTGAGCCAAAGTTATGCAAATGGTTTGTATGCCCCTGAGGCGTAATTTTATTAGCGTAATAGGAATTGTTTACTCCAGGACATTAGCCAAATGGAAAAAGCTTGTATGTCCCAGGCAAAAGCCATTAGCTTGCTACTTTAGACGCGTTGCGACTTGCTGGCGCCAGTAGGCATGTATGTTAGATAAAATCAGATAACGATTCTTGGAAAACGCCATTAAGGGGATGCAGGTGACATACTTTAAAAGCCATTAAGATAACAATCAGGTAACGATTGCTGGAAAAGGTCATTAAGAAGACAAACAGGTTGAAACATGTTCAGAGGGTAGCACTATATATTGATGCATTTTAACTCTAGTGGAATATTCTGCATCGTGCCTTGACTGTGTTTAGAGCCTTTCTACGCTACGCTACTTGTGTCTACGAACGCTTCAGCAGTTAGCAGACACAACTGTTACAAGCATTTACTGTAACTGTTAGCAACTTGCGGCTACATCAGCGTTATTTACAACTGCTGTTGAACCTACATCATACAACAATTTCATATATTTCAAGTAAGTGGTACCCGTACTATCAAAATATAAAATGGCAAAGAAAATGTTTCTTAATAGACAGAGGGCTATTCCTACTACTGAGGCACCCTCTGTAAGCAGGGAGGATATAGCACCTACTAGCAGAAACATTCTTGTGTCGGAACAGCTACCTTTTAGGATTTTGGACGAGACTCCTGAATCTTTTCCATAATTTAATGCGACCGGGCGTAGTTTGCTTATCAAGTTTAATTCTCTGGGTGAAGAGCAAGACGCCACTACTTATCTCAAGGAATGCATTACTGCACTTACTAATTACCTAGTAGATAAAGTGCCAGATAGAGATTTGGTGGGTTTCAGAATTCGTAGTACTGAGAATCCGCAGGATAGTGTGGTTGGCATTAGCTTACGTCGCCCTGAACAGTTTAAGGCTGACGTGGTCTGGAGTGTAGTCGGGAAAGTCATACAGAGTAATGCTAGATTTGCCCTGACTGACCGTCTTGAAGTACATCTGGATCATGTTAGGATGCCTGCTGGTAACGGAAACGATGGAGGTAAGACAAAGGGGCGTTCATTGGATTACTGAGTGTTATAAAGAGAAGCATTGTCGTGAAGGCAGCCTTCTTGTGTTTGGCTCATGCACTAATAATTGCTATGGCTAGGGTAAATAATGACCCAAAGTACAAATTATACAGGAAAGGTAAAGGCTTGAAGCAACCTGTTGAAGAGCTCTTGAATGCTTTGAGTGTGGATTTATCCAATGACGGAGGTTTTGAAGAGCTTCAGCAGTTTCAGCAGTACCTTTCGGATTACAAAATTATTGTGTTTGATGGGTTGTACCCTGATAGGGTCATGTTTAGTGGAAATTCCCTTTCGGTCAAGAAATTGTACCTTTTATATAATCGGGACTCTGGGCATTATAATGTAATTACCAACTTGAAGGGTGCAATGGCGAAGAGGTATATATGTAACGGCTGTGCCACGTTATACGATAAAACAGAAATGTGACAAAGTTTGTTCCCTGTGTACTACGCCATCCTGTACTACAGGTCAGTCCAAGTATTATTTTATACGTAACAGATGGTTTCACAGTGAGAATTGTTTTCAGAATCATCTTATTCTCAAACTGAAAGGCAAGCTAGTCTGTCAGTGGAGACAAGTATCCTGAAATTATTCATATTTGGTAACGTCTGATTCGAAACATGAATGCTTCAAGAAATTTTGCACATTTTGTAATAAGAAACAACCTTCAGGCCATTTATGCTACGTGGCTCCACTGAAACCTAGCAAGCTATCAAACAAATATTTGTACGTTTCCTTTGATACGGAGTGCACACAAGACCTTGAAAAGTGTGATGGGTCTTTTGAGCATGTTCCGAACCTCATATGTGCTCAGCAGATGTGTTCTTAATGTGAAACCGTGGATGTTAATGTCGATTGTGAACAGTGTGGAAAGCGTGTCCACACGTTCTGGCATGACCCCGTAGGCAAATTTATCGATTATCTGAGACTATCTAGGCCAGTCGCTGACAAGATTTGTCATTTCACACAACTCTCGTGGATACGACGCATAGTTTCTTCTCAGAAGATTTTTGGAACTTAGATGGGAGCCAAAATTGCTAATGGACGGTAGTAAAATTCTAAGTATGGTTGTGGAAAAGTTTCACTTTCTGCATTCGCTGAATTATTTGCCCATGAGTCTAAAGAGTATGCTCAAATCATTCGACCTCACATGCAAGAATGGGTACTACTCCCACTTCTTCAACACGGCCAGCAATTCGAATTATGTGGGCCTTTACCCTGAGTCCGAATTTTACGGGGCAGATTCTACGTCTGCTGATAAGCGCGCCCAATTTATGCAGTGACATGAAGAACAGAAAGGTAAGTTATTTTCCAACAAGGACGAACTGATGGCCTATTGCATGGATAATGTGAATGTATTGAGGCAGGCATGCTGCGCGTTTCGAAATTCGTTTTTGAAATTGGTTAAAATGGATCCCTTTAGGGAAGCTATTACAATATCGTCCATTTGCAATAAGGTATTCCGAACCATGTTCCTGAAACCTGATGCTGTAGGCATTATCCCGAGAGC
>Ga0268261_10004854_pt1 | contig 10141 bp, 8 predicted proteins | sample TergutNc150P1_FD_190353 | JGI IMG/M metagenome (GOLD analysis project Ga0268261, IMG submission 190353) | Nasutitermes corniger P1 segment gut microbial community from laboratory colony in Florida, USA - Nc150 P1 (SPAdes) (version 2) | ecosystem: Host-associated > Arthropoda: Insects > Digestive... | reverse complement strand
GGGGGGGGGGGAGCATTCGCTATGCTTTTATTACGAGATTTCCAAATTACAAGGCTGCGACGATAAGTGCCAAAGCGAGCCAACGACGACTATGCAATTCAACGCACGGCGCCCCTCGTGGGTCACACGCAAGGCATCAGTTGTTTATTCCTCGTAGCAACGTGACGTTGGGAATATATTGTACAGCAAGCCTACTGAAAAATATATACCTGTTAATCGACCAACATGCTACGAAACATCCAACAATAAATGCCTCCGTACATTTCACCGAAAACTTCTGATGTATCCAGGAAAGTCGATGACAGATTGTTACACAGTCATGTAATCAGCGTAGGAAATAAAGAAAAGCAGAATACGGTATATACTAACGGAGAAAAATGCGATAAAACTGGGCCTTTCGTGGTAGGAAAGACCAGGCACTGACTTCAACAAATTAATCTGCAGTGCTGCACCATGTGTCGGCACTGCAATCAGTCCACATTCTGAAACTGCGACCACATATGGCAACTGTTGTTCAGAGACTCCGTATGGCTGACACTGGTGCTACGACTCGTTCCTACATTTGTATGCTGCGACCTGTTGGAACGGTTAACCCAAAACGGTTAGTTTCTAGCGACGAAGCATGGCAACATATGTGTGCTCTGTCAAGTTTTTCGAAACACGATGAAGAGAAAGGACCGCCTGCCTGCAAGCAGATTGATGTGGTTTTGAATATCTTTTGTGTTTTGTGGTAAAAACAGGCAATACTGTACACAACACTGACAAAAAATGCTCGCAGTTAGCTGTTATTATGTGATGGAAAGACTCGCGATTTCTCGCCTACTGTCCTATGTTCGGTGGCGCGACACACAAGTGGTCGTACTCAGCGTTCCATAGCGAAACCCCCATACTCCTACCGAGACATTAAAATGCTGAATGTCCCATGATTCTGGGCGTCTGCCTATTAATAATCCTGGTTCATTTCCCGGCAGAACCAACAGAATATTCCAACCCCCCCCCCCAAAAAAAACCACCACCCAACCTTCAAATCAACTGGTTCCAGGGCTATTTGCCTGGTGAGCTCATTCCAGTTCCAATGAAAGAGTGGGATATACCCCCACTTCGTCATATAGCTGCAAGACGTGCACACGGACAATTTTACTTTTATATTCCTTTATATTACTTTAACCAATCACATCAGAAAATAGGCGGCGCATATTGTCCTTACAAACTTTCTCGTCTTAACGTACCTTTACCATGTAAGAAATTTCTTTCCAAATGGATGTACATTGTTTAGAGCCCCTCTGGAATGTCGCGCCCACATTCCTCCTCCACAGCAACTTCAGACACTCGAACCAACTGATCGTAACTTCCTTCACTTACCGACCAGCGCACTGAGCAGAGTTCTTCAGAAGCTAACGGTCGCTCACTTGGTCAAGAAATTCCCTGTCTGTATAGATCCTACAGGCTCCCCGCTTTCTTCACGGAACTCGTAACTGGACCCTATCCTTAAGCGAACTGTCCAAATTTTTAAATAAGGCACATTGTCATATTATCTTCCCATCCATGACTAGGTCTCCCAATTGGTCCCTTCTCAACCACCATACTTGATGAATTTTTCTATTCCATGCGAGATAGAAGCCCACCCACCTTCCTTAAATTAATCAAAACGGCAAATTTAAAGAAAACAAATTACAAAATACGGATTTAAAACAATACACTAGCAACACTACACACTGTACTATGAAATGTGACCATACCGTTTGGAGAGAGGGGATAAAACATTACTGCTCAGTATGCCAGCAAGGTTAATGATAGAAGTGTTAGCATATCACTAACATGACGACAAATTTCATAAGCACTCACTTATTATTATAAGACCTATCTATTTGTTTTTCAGTAAACAGTCATACAAGTATTTGCTATTCATACACAGTTTTACGATGCTTGTCAACAGGCTGTGGTGTTCTCTCGGCGGTAAGGTACAAGGAAATAAGTCTTATGGGATATGATGTCATCCACCAACGTTTCAGACGAAACTGATACCTCCATCGTCAGGGAATAACTCTCATCCTGGAGGGGAAGAGAAGTTCTTTCCGATTCGCCCTACACTCGCTGTCACTTCACTGTTCACAACTCGTGGTCCACATATCTATTTACCCATTTGACAAGGCATGACCCGTTGATACACAATCGTTAATGTCGCAATAACGGTAAATCGAAACAAAAACTTGCTGTTTAACCTTTTGGCATCGGAGTTTTACATTTAAATTTTAGCACACTCTGTATGTAAAATGTGAACAATACATGAACCAAAAAAGGTAGCATTATGAAATAAACGTCATTTTGAAGAGAAAAACGGAGAGTGTGCAGCATGTTTAAAATACGCAGTACTTATAGTTGTTGAAAAAATATATAAAATGCAACATCTGGACGGTAGCGGTACGCCCGTCCTATATATAGGACGCACGGTTCTTAAAGGTTAAATCAAACTCCATGACTGACGGGCTACTTATAGTCATGGCACTATACTGCTATAAATATAAAAAATCGGTATTGAAGAATATTACAATGTGTAGTGCATGTATTTAAAATGTTGCACAACATTTGTATTTGTAATTAATTATTGCTCCGACACGTTTCGGCCATAATTCCTGGCCATCTTCAAGGGGTTACCAAGTTTCATTGGTGTATACAGCTGACAAGGTAACATGTGCGAATGTAGTGGATTTCATACATCATTATCTAAATATAATTAAAATTGTATTCAATTACAAACTGATTTTAAGGATTTTAATATTTTAATTTTAATTATATTCAGACATTTATGTATAAAATCCACCACTGTCGCTTAAGGTACCACATAATCTGTATACGTCGATGAAACTGCTAGCTTCCTGACGATGGCCAAGAATTATGGTGGAAACATGTCGGTTCGAAAATTAGTAACAAATACAAACGTATGCAACAAGTTGGTAATACAACTGTATATGTAATTCAGCTGCATGAAAAATATATATCATTCAATTACGCGCGCTGTTACTGATAAATTGCATCCCCAACATTCCACCATTTGTTACAAAAGTAAATTCTAATACATCACACAAATCAGCAACACAGAGGAAATCTGAGCTACAGAAACAAATCTGAACAATTTTATGGTAGATCATCCATCCTTAATAACATATTGTATGAAATCCCCACCGCATTTACTAACGCAAGGTCTTCCAAGGTGGTGCACTAGCGCACTTAAATGCTGGCAATAAATAACTACAATTACTGTGCATCAAAACAGCATGCTCACCAGGATATGAAGAACAAATTCCATACACCTTACGCAGTTGTAGAACGCCATCAGAACTATTACATGCACATGGTACATTGCAGAGCCTCGGTGCAATACACGACGAAATCCTAGAAGGGCACTCAAATTGATCAAGACAACCGTCACACGTAGGTTACAGAACTTCTCCCATACAATATCAAAAACTGCAGTAAGAACAATGTGAAATATACGGAATGAAAGGAATAGCTCTTTATAATTCATAGCTTTATTACCTTTACCTTGTCCGAGTGGAGCCATCACAGGAGACCCAAACGTGATTAAAGCGAAGTGAAACACTATCACCACCGCCATCAAAATCGCTCCAGGCACCAACATTGTTGGAATGACCACTCGCACTACCTTACGTCATTGCAGTACAACAATCTGGTATTCACCCAAACACAACAATAATCACCACAAACACGACTTCGTATACCACTGAGCATGGACTGACACCAACTCTCACATGCAACACACATACAACACACCGACCTATCACTCTTTACTTGGGATCCAACTGGAACTGAACGATCTTAACAGATTCCAAAAGTAGTTCGGATCGATGAAAACCCACAGTAGATGGCAGTATTACCCAAATTTATTACAGCGACACCTGTTAGTTCTTACTAGAACTGCAGTATAACTTACACGACTCTTACATAGATGGCAAGCATGTGCTGTCAGCTCCGTGTTAAAACAAATTGCAGCATGGAAGGCACCTAGCACTTGTAGGACTAATAATTTACAGCGTAGTTCATGGTTTCGAATTAGAGGTGAAGGCAAAGGTAAAGTTGTTTTGTGCATGCAATTAAGGTATATTTGAAAAAGTAGAAGTATAGCTCAGCCCGTTCTCACTTCTGGTTTCGGGTGATAAAACTTCACAACCGACCCCCTTTAGACCAGTATCCATTCAATAAAAGCCTGGATAAGCTTGGAAAGGGGGAAAAAAATCTCTCTCCCCACCAGAAACTGGACCACAAGTCTTTAGCTGTCTAGCAAATATACTGGTAACTACACCAGCAGTAACATTCTAACACCCTCACAATAAAAGGAAAATGGACAAAAATCACTTCCAATATCCAATTCATTCATTCCTGATCTATACCAGTGCTGACCAACATGCGGCCCTCGAGGAAATATTCGCGGCCCTTAGTCACCTGAATAGTTTCAGCACAGTGTCTACAAAACATATGTTAACTTTAATAAATGGCAGTACAACAAAAGTTGTTTGTAAATAATAGCATTCTAGTTAATTTAGTGCCCCCACCCCTCTCAATATGCGCATACGCAAGTGTGGCAAGTCCTTACAAATCGTGTGGGCCACCACTGGGTTGAAGTGGGCCAGGCCTGCCGTGTATTAACAGTTCAAATACACCTATGCACTTCATTCAATATATTGTGTCACTGTATTTAAAAAGCAGTCCAAGTATAAGCCAGGACAGACCCTGAGGGTTCCAGGAGGTTTGAAGCTCCCAGATTTCAAGAAAATTGGCACATGAAGGTGGTAAGATTGTCAGCCCTATGCACCAGCCGCCTATACCCCCCAGGAAATATTCCTGGTACTTATTTTTGTTAGAAGCTGCATTGAACCTAGGGCCAAAAAGAAAAATGAAAAATTCAAATGACATCATCGGGAATCGAACACACGACCTTCCAGCTTGTAGCGCAGTGCCTCAACCAACTGTGCCATAATTACACATTATGTTGCCTCATATACAGTACTATTACTATTCTCAAATTATATAATTTTACATGTTTCCATAAAAATAATATATGTGGTTACGATACTCGGTAACAGAACAACTGGAAGACAAAATTTTACACATAAAACATATGTATGCATACACAAAATAGTGGTATTTGAAGAAGCTCCAGAAGGTTCAAATTTCCTTCAAGGAAAGAGGATGGTTTTAGAATTTTTAAAGGAATTGGAATGGCACCCTCTGTATGTGCACCCCTTCACCAGCCAGTTCTGTTTACATGTATCTTATTGTCATTGCAGTGTATTAATTCAAGTATTTCATAGAACACATAGCTATTTAATATATCATGGGACATTTCAGTTAGTGTGTCAGATGAGAAGAAAATCAAGCTGATTAGTTAGTTTATAGAATACCCAGTAATTAAAAAATTCAGTTCCATCAGTCACACTGTCCACCATATTTCTAGCCAAGAGAGTTATTGAAACAGAAACTTTGGACCAATCTTAAAGATTATTTCAACAGGTACCCCCTCAATACCTGAGGGGTAGGCATGGATTTTTATGAATGACACAGATTTCAGGCCTCCACTCAAGTTTCTACTGTTACTGTCCTGCATATAGATTGTTACCATTTTCTCATGTTTGGATCAGCTCAAGCAATGCTCCCTTGGCTGTGGTTATCTAGGCATGCATACACATTCTCCAGTTCTGGCCACACACTCTTTAATCTTTTGTAGCTGTTGCACAACACTTTCATGGTTGGAAATTGTAGAACACAAGGTGTCCCAAGGGCAAGAAAATGTCCAAAAGCTTGAGGTACAAATTCTGTTCTTCTGGCATCAAGGAGGTTAAATACCAGTTTTCATCCAACAATCCTGAGAAAAAAGTTATACTTGCTGTTGGGAATGTAAAAACTAGGAATTGCAGAATGGCCCGTTACAAACTTTCACTTAGTCTTTAAAAATAACTATGTTCAGTACGAAGCTGCTCTGAAAAGTACTCAGCCTAACAATGAAAAACAAATTTATAATTTCAAAATTATTTTTATTTTTCAACATAATCTCCCTTAAGACCAATACATTTATTCCAGCGATGCTCCAGCACCGTTATCCCGTCCCGGTAGTGGTGCTTCGTAAGATCTGCAAAATACCCCTCTACAGCTGCAGTCGCCTCTTGAGTCGAAGAAAAATGCTGACCAGCATGGAAGAGTTTGTGTTTTGGGAAGAGACAGAAGTCAGAGGGAGCCAAATCTGTGGCACAGGATGGATGTTCTGTGGAATAGGATGGATGTTCCAACAATTCGTACTGCAGATCCCTTAATTTTCCCATTGCCAAAACAATTTTGTGGGCGGGTGCACTGTCCTGATGAAAGATGATTTTTTTTCTTTTGCAAACCGGGTCTTTTCTCATGAATTTTTTTCATCTAGTCTGGTTAAAAGATTGGAATAATATTCCCCTGTTATTGTTTTACCCTTTTCAAGATAATCAATAAAGAAAATGCCTTCAGCATCCCAAAACACCGATGCCATGACCCTTCCTGCTGATGGAACTGACCTTGTCTTTTTTGGCGCTCAACAACCGGCTTCCATCCACTGTTTTGACTGCTGTTTGGATTCTGGTGTGTAATGGTGAATCCAAGTCTCATAATAAATCGATGCTCAAAATCAGTTTTATTTTTGTTAAAACGCTCCAAGCACTATTCAGAGATTTTCATGCAAGTGCGTTTTTGATCTCCTCTGAGCAAGCACGGCACCCATCTTGCGCGAAGCTTTTTCATATCCAATTCTTCATGCAAAATATATCCTACAAGTTCTCTTAAAATGCCTATAGTCTCAGCAGTTTCACACACTTTCATCCACCGGTCGTCCAATAGCAAATTGTGCACTTGTTCAATGATTTCTGGTGTTGTTGCACTTTTTTGGACGTCCTTCACGTGGATATCTTCAAGGCTGGTACGGCCACGTTTAAACTCGGCAGCCCATTTCTTAATTGTTGAAAATGAAGGAGAAGAGTACCCATAAACTTTTATGAACTTCGAATGCATTTCATTCGACGTTAAACCTTCTTTTACAAAGAATTTTATAACCGCACGATACTCAGTTCTATCCATTTTAAGGGATACAGACAACACTCCTGCTTCAGATAGCTGTATAAAACAAACTACTTTCACATGGATGCTTATGACAGATGTACCAACGTAAGAAAAAAATCTTGCTGATATTGTTGCCATCTATGGTCGAGGCAGAGAAATTTTCAGACCACCCACGTATTTCATGCAAGACACACGTCAAACTTTAACAATAACATATGAGGTGGCTAATGCCATATTATTAACTAGTTAAACCATACGTGGGTTTAACGCCAAATGAAATTCGTTCGAAGTTCATACAAGTTTATTGGGACTCTTCTCTTTCGTTTTCAACAATAAAAAAATGGGCTGCCGAGTTTAAACGTGGGCATACCAGCCTTGAAGATGATCCATGTGAAGGACGTCCAAAAAGTGCAACACCACCAGAAAAGTATTGAACAAGAAAACGATATGTTATTGGATGACCGGGCGTATGAAAGTGCATGAAATTGCTGAGACTATAGGCATTTCAAAAGAACGTGTAGGATATATTTTGCAAGAAGAATTGGATATGAAAACGCTTTGTGCAAGATGGGTGCTGTGCGTGCTCACAGCAGATCAAAAACGCACTCGCACGAAAATCTCTGAACCGTGCTTGGAGCATTTTAACAAAAATAAAACTGATTTTGCCCATCGATTTATTACTATGGATGAGACTTGGATTAACCATTATACACCAGAATCCAAACAGCAGTCAAAACAGTGGATAGAAGCCGGTTGTTCAGTGCCAAAGAAGACAAGGTCGGTTCCATCAGCAGGAAAGGTCATGGCATCGGTGTTTTGGGATGCTGAAGGCATCTTTTTTATTGATTATCTTGAAAAGGGTAAAACAGTAACTGGGGAATATTATTCCAATCTATAAACCAGACTAGGCAAAAAAAATTCGTGAGAAAAGACCTGGTTTGCAAAAGAAAAAAATTACCTTTCATCAGGATTCTGCACCCACCCACAAAGTGCTTTGGCCACGGGAAAATTAAGGGATCTGCACTATGAATTGTTGGAACATCCACCGTCTTCCCCATGTTTGGCTCTGTCTGACTTCTGTCTCTTCCCAAAACTCAAGCTCTTCCTTGCTGGTCAGCATTTTTCTTCGAATCAAAAGTCGATTGCAGCTGTAGAGGGGTATTTTGCAGATCTTACGAAGAACCACTACAGGGACGGGATAATGGCGCTGTAGCATCGCTGGAATAAATGTATTAGCCTTAAGGGAAATTATGTTGAAAAATAAAAATAATTTTGAAATTACAAATTCAGTTTTTCATTGTTAGGCCGAGAACTTTTCAGACCACCCTCGTACAATCACTACAGCATTCTATACTTCAACTTGTGTTGCTTCCTTACCAGAATAACTAGGTAAAGTATTGAATGGCCCCTCATTAAAAACTTCTATTAACCTTTTAAACGCCAAGTTAAATCCCATCTGCCATTTACTGGCATTATTAGCTCACCCTATTCTCCACATTAGCAGGATAAGGGTTAATGTATGTAACAATGTATTTCATGAAATGGCAGATATTGCACTCAACATCAATATGTGAATTGACTCATTTGACACATTAAACAGTTCAACCACAGATTCATAACATTCTATACATTAAGTGTAGTCAGTTCATTATTCTACAGAAAACTAGTTAGAGTTTTAATGGTCAATCACTATACACTTTAACTGCCCCTTTCCATTACTTGATGAAATTTGTCCAGGCACTTCATGAAATAACAAATGGCAGACTTTAATGGTCCTATATACAGACACAGAACTAGCAATGAATTCTACAGAAATACCAACTCTAGCACCCTGATTTGCTATACAAACTGAACAAACGTGATATGATTAATCTTCAAAACGTTTCCTCACCCATCTTATAGTGGTCACTGGTGTGAGGTAAACCGTTGAGTTATGACAACACTCTTACCTGGTTATGTGCCGTCAACAATGTGATGGACTCAACCTTGCTCTCACTTTGCGAGTTGCTACCAAGCAGGGAATGTGACTGCAACACACTCAGTGTGTGTAACTGAAGAACAGAGACCAGTGGTAAGTTTTTTATGTGCAGAATATGTGCAAGGCACTGAAATTCATACAGGTTTACATGCTCAGTATGGGGACAGTGCTGTTTGTTAGGAAATGCATACAGGTAGATACAAATATTCAAGAAAGACAGCAGAAGTGTGACTGATGCCTCGCAGCATCAGCGAGCAAAGAGACACTGTAAGAAGCTAGAGTCATGGTTGTCGAAGACAGACAAGTCTATGACATAAAGTACACAAAAATTAAATGTTAGCCAAGGGTTGGCATCTTCAATAGAGTATGACAACCTTGGGGATCACATTTGTGAAAGACAGGAGCCCAGGCAACTGACAGAAGAGCGTAAGTGCTTTTGTACAGACGTTTGCTGCCCATCACTTCCTGCAGTCAATTCAGACTTGTCTCCTGATTTCAACCTGTCTCTAACACTAGAGGAGGAACTAGGAGGTCAATTTGCAGATGATGATGATAAGGTGAAGAAGGTGACGCACAACTACCTTCGCACATAACCAAAATTCTCTTATTCCGATGCCTTTGACAAGCTTGTTGGTTGACGGGCAAAGTGCATTGAGAAGCAGCTATAGTATATTCAGAAACAGTTTCTAATCCAAAAGAGAAATAATAAATATTTCTCAAAAGAAGTGGAAAAAACTTCGACATTCCTCTTATTAAAGGTACCACAAAGTAGTTCACATTCACAACTGCAGAAGTAGCTGGTTCATGTACCATATGTTGCAGAAAGTTGTATGGAAAAAAATGAGAAGAAAACTCCAAAAGAAATTTTTGTTATTATTAACCCTGAAATTCTGCAATGAAATTACATTTGTAATATTATGCATAATATTAAAAAAATGTGAAAACTTGGTTACAAATGGAATGAACATAAAATCAATTCATAACTAAGAAACAGAAATGCTATACATCAACATACACGATCTTTTTGCAGTCTTTACATTTTTCCTGCTTTTAGCAACTGCGGGG
>Ga0268261_10004853_pt1 | contig 10141 bp, 7 predicted proteins | sample TergutNc150P1_FD_190353 | JGI IMG/M metagenome (GOLD analysis project Ga0268261, IMG submission 190353) | Nasutitermes corniger P1 segment gut microbial community from laboratory colony in Florida, USA - Nc150 P1 (SPAdes) (version 2) | ecosystem: Host-associated > Arthropoda: Insects > Digestive... | reverse complement strand
CCCCCCCCCCCCCCCCCAATAAAAAAGCCTTCTCCTACTATTAAGAAACTCAGTAAAATGTCTTGATCTTCCAAACAGTGCCTTCAGCCCCAGCTGACATCAAAGCTGTCATCAGCTCCACTAATAAGATCCTCGTTTCTTGGCTTCCACCCCTCCATCCCAATGGACAAGTCACTGGTTATACATTCTACATGGGCATCATTGAGGACGGGAAGGAGGTTTGTGGTCCACAGTGAACATGAGGTGCATGGATGCATTAACAGGACTTACATGTTTATTCCCTTCAGATACAATGTATTGTTTCTGGAGCTGGACTACTTAAATATTTAAATTTAATTTTGGAAAAAGAAATGTTGCATTTTCTATATTGTGGCCTTCTACCTTATGATACTATGCAGTCTGGCAGGAGGTAACTGGGAGAGGGGGGATTAAGGGACAGGCCACCCGGGTGGCTGTCTAGGGTACTCATATGTCACTAAATGAGTTTCAGCAGCGCTTGAAGGGAAAACTGAGTGTATTCAAAATCATGAGTTTATAGTGAGTGGTAAGGAGAATTTATTTTTTAATTTGGAGTTGGATGATAAACTTTTGTGCCTGATGTGTTCTAGCACACTTAAAAATCTTTAAAAGTGTGATCTGAAGAGGCATTGTGATACAAAACATAAGGGCTAGATTGAGGAGCAAATGATAAAGTTAGGTAAGACATTACTCACTTAAAATGCAATTTTGCATTGAGAAGCAAGTTTGATCAACCTTCTGAGTAACAAGTGGGAAAGAAGGGATGGTATTTTGATGCATCCAGCCTTGATAAAGTTTTCCTAACTTCAGAAGCTTTGCACAGAAATATATATGTCAGTTTGCAAGTATGTACATTTGCAAACAAGCATTTTTAAGTGATGAAATTTATTAAAATGAGCAAAAATCATTATTAAAAAAATGATAATCTCCAGAATCTTCTTCATGCAACTACTAACATTAAACATGGACATCAGCAGCTTAGTTACAAACAAACGATAACAAAATTGAATATGAAAAGGTGAGACTTTTTTAAATGCTAACTAAAATTTTATCTCATTGTTCCCCATCAGAAAATCCTTGGTTTGTACCTGCTATAATTTTGTTGATGCATGAGTTTTCAACTCGAATTCCATTACATTTGTAGATATTAAATTTCAATATTTGTTAAAATTATTAAACGAATGTATTTCAGATAAAATTCATAACGCGTAGAAAGGAAAGTAGTGGCTCAGAGAGCATTTTTTTTAAAATTGTAGACAGAAATTTCATTAAAAAAATAAACAAAACTCTATCATTATCACTTATTAAAGGAGCTATACAATTCATCATTATCTAATCCAGGTGTAAATAAAATAAATAAAATTCAGTTTTTCAGTATGTTAGTATTATGTTTTAAAAACCCCTTGTGGTACTTCACCATATCACTCTTGTCTGAGCAGCCTGCTACTCAAAACAGTGTGCACTACTGATACAGACCTTTAGGAGAAACACTAAGTGCCAAAATAGACAAGTTAAGATTTCAAGGTGACATATATTTACATTGTGATTAATTAGACTCCTGTATTAACTAGATTCTCAGAAGCATTTTAAAATCTCTTAAATAGGTATAAACAAAGTAGCCAATATTATTCCTGTGCATGCTTTGAAAGAAGACTATTTCAGAATTTGCTAATAAAGGTGAATTTGATTTACAAAGTAGTACTAATGGAATATAATATTAATTATTTTTTAGACAAGACTTCCCCATTGTTTACTAAATATGCATATGTAAGAAAAGAAGGATACAGTCTAAACACAGTTTTATCTTATATGTAAAACAGCTACATGTTTTGGCTATATTGGTAGTAGGCTTCCAGCGATCGTACAGTGCACATCATAATAACTATAGTGCACAGCACATACCAAACACATCAAATTGCACCATGCATCACATAAAAGTGAACAACATTGAGGAGCATTTACCAGACAAAACAAAATACAACGTGCATTATGTAAAATTTATATATAACAAATTATATCTTGATGATACACCAAAATTTAGACATGATTTATTGTCTCAGCCTGGAATATACATATATCCATACTTCCTTAGAGAAACATCATACTCAATAACACTACATTGAAGAACATACAGTTGCGCTGCCCAATCATTTTTACAATCTTCCACTTAGCCTGCACCACAACATCCACCTTCACAGCATCACTATTATTATTACTTTATAATTTTAAAGGCTCTTATAATCTATATAATTTTACACAATCCCCTAGCAATCTCCACATTTGCTTGTATTGTATAATTTTACACAACTGTACATTTATGTAAGACAAGATCTCATCCCTACAATATTATCCCTTATCATACAGATGCATCGGGGCAGGTGCGTCCGTTTAAAATTGGCATCTTATAAAAACACCTGGCCCGGTGCACTGCGGCCATTTAATGCATTGTATTATAGTTCTTTCATATTTATGGTTCTGTGTGCAGCCTGATGATGGCTGTAATAGCCAAAACATGTAGCTGTTTCATATACAAGTTGTGTTTAGTCTGTGATCCTAAATCCTTCTTCTATATATGTTAATTGGTGTATTTTAGGTTCTGTTTTTTTGTTTATTTATAAAGTATGTGCTTGAAATTAATTTAATTTGAGAAGTGTAAGATTGTCATTTCAAGAATCATTTGACATTGAGGATTTATAGATTATGTACGTACATATATATATATATATATATATATATATATATTGTGTTTTGCAAATCCAGCGTCTTTCAACTGACAGCTGAATATGAAACAGGTCAATATCAAAACATCATGCAAGCATGAATAACATAACAAATATAACATGATGCATGAATATGAGAATGCAGCACAATACAGTTTACATGGGTAAAGAGTAACAGTACAGAAGTAATAAATACAGAGATATTTAACATATAGGTAACTGGTAAAATATTATTGTAGTCTTTCTTGTGAGTGATGCCCTGGTTTCTGAATTTTTTGTGCTGCCATTTCACAACACTGTCTGTTCCATCTTCATAAATCATGTGAAGAAGAAGAACAACTGCGATGAGATTGCTAGGGTTTTATACAGGTAAAGATTTAACTCAAAATAAGTCTGGGCCAATTGGAAGGAAGAGGGATGGGGAGGGAGCATGTTCGAGTAGAGGAACAGGCTATAGACGGCAGCAGCCACAAGTGGAGGCCTGTAGGAAGATAAGGATGTAAGGGAGAAACAGCCGTGTCAGAGTGAGGAAGGGGAGCCATGGAATGGTTGTGATTTAACTGTTGTGTTGCAGGAGGCTTTAAGGTGAAACACATGACCTTTGAGAGAGTCAATATTTTTGTGTATTTGGGAACATTAATTACAGCTGATAATAATACCTCTGCCGAAATTAACAATAGAATTACATTAGCCAATAGAAGTTACTTCAGGTTGGTGAATATACTTAAAGCCAAAAATATAAATAGAAAATATAAAGTGATTATATATAAGACATTAAAAAAAACCAGTCCTGATGTATGGGGCAGAAACCTGGGTCCAGAGTAAGGCAGATGAGTTACATCTTAGAGATTTTGAGAGAAAAATATTAAGAAGAATCTATGGACCTATCTGTGAAGGGGCAATATGGAGATCAAGATATAATGAAGAACTGTATCGTCTGTATGATGAGACTGACTTGGTAACAACAATTAAGATAACCAGGCTCAGATGGGCAGGACATATAGTATGAATGCAAGATAATCTACCATGTAAGAAAATCACCTTGGACAAGCCGGAGGGCAGAAGGTGAGTGGGAAGGCCAAACTTCAGATGGATGGGTAGAGTAATGAGGGATGCAGAGAGGCTGGTAGTCAGAAACTGGAGGATTAAGGCCAAGGATAGAGATGGTTGGAGGCGACTTTTGAGTCGGCCAAGACCCTGCATGGGTTGTAGTGTCTGGGAGTGAGTGAGTGAGTTTCAGGAGGCTGTCTCCTCTTTTAAGCCTGAGCTGAAGGGGTTTCCAGGATTTGCTTAAGATCAGTCCATCTTCCCTATTTATGTTGTGTGGATGCATTTCCAGTTCAGCGGCTTACCTGATTAGCTGGTCCATGTATCCGGATTTTGCAGAAAGAAGGTGTCCTGTAGTTTAATAGTATGATTCTGGTTGATGCTGTATTCCACTACTGCAGATTTATCTGTTTGTGCAAGTTGTATATGTCTATTGTGTTCTTTGATTCTAATTTAGATAGATTGACCCCTTTGTCCAATATAAACCTTGCCACCTTTACATGGGATGCTGTATACACCCAGTGTTCTTAATCCCAGGGCATCCTTGCATTGGTCTAGGCGTTCCATGTTACAGATTTGAGGGATTGTTGTATCTGTTGGGGGCTGTATCCATGTTCCTCGAAAATGATGGTGTAAAATTCCAATTCTTGAGTGATGGAATCTTGGTCACAAAGAGCTTCAGCTTTGTGTATCAGGGAAGCTAGGACTGATTGTTCATTTGCAGGGTGGTGATGTGAATCCCAGCGTAGATAAAGTTTGGTACGGGTGGGCTTCCGATAGATTTTGTGACCTAGGGAGTTGTCCAGTTTCCTGTGGCTGTCAATATCCAAATATGTTAGGTGGCCTTCTTCTCCTTTTTCCATTGTGAACTGAATATTCATGTGGAATCCATTAAGGTGGTTCAGAAATTGTCAGCTTTTCTCAGCTATGGGGCCAGATGACGAAAGTGTCATCTACATATCGGAACCAGCATACATGTTTGTAAGTCACTTGTTCTAGTACTTCTACTTCTCAAAATCTTCCATGAAGAAATTAGAGATTACTGGAGAAAGTGGTATTTCCATGGCTACCCTGTCAGTTTGTTGGTAGAACTGTCCCTAAAAACAAAATTATGTAGTTGTTAGTAAGTTTTTGAAGTGTGCCAGGATATTCTCTTCAAAGTGGTGACTGAGGAGTTCAAGTGAATCTGCAATCTGAACTTTGGTGAAAAGAGACATGATGTTGAAGCTAACCATTAGATCATCTGGTTTTACTCCTAGAGATTCCAATGTCTGGACAAACTGGATGGATTTTTTTTACGTGGTGTGCAGAATTACTGATGAGTTGGCTGAGTCCTGCCAGGTACTTGGAGATTTAGTAGGTAGGAGTGCCAGTCTTCCTAACAGTGGGTCTCAGAGGGACCCTCTCTTTATGGATCTTGGGAAGTCCTTATAGTCTTGGGGTTCTGAATTGTTTTGGTTTATTTGTTCATCCATTCAGTCATATATGTAACATTGGACACATCACTTACAGATAACAATTTATATATTGCAGCACAATTTATAATATATGGACATCCACTCAATATAATATAATAAATAACAATACAAAATTTAAGGACCATTTGGACATTTAATTTGTCACTACATCTAGAGGTATGTGTATTTATATAAATATACCTAAGATTTAAGAATTCAAATTCAAAGTAATAATATAGAATGGTATTGAATTATATCACATGTAAGAATATTTAAATGTTTACTTTTAAAATGATTACACTGAGCCAAGATCTCTATTGGAATTCCAAGTAAAATATTTTTCCGAGTAAAATGAATTTATAAGAAGGAAACTTTTTAAAACATATCTGAATTGGTTTATGTCATCAGATGTATTTTTGATGCTAGTAGGAAGGTGATTAAAAAGGGACGTTTTGGAAAGTTGCTAAGTTTGCAGTTGGAGTATGTAAGTCAGAATTAAATCTGGTGTTAATACTATGAATTTCTGAATTTGATTAATATAAATCTCTACTTTTGCAACAAATAATAAAAGGAAAAAATATATATTGTGATTTTAATGGTAGAATTTTTATATTCTTTTATAACTGATGACAAGAATATCTATTTCTAGTATTCATAATTGTTCTAATTATCCTTTTTTTGAATTTTAAAATATTATAGCTGTATGCAGAATTACCCCAGAAAATTATGCCATACGATAGGATGGAATGAAAATTGAAAAATAAATTGTCCTCAGTGTATCTTCAGACATAAAATGTTTGACATATTTAAATTGTTAATATCTTCTTTAAATTTTGAGGGACTAGGATTTGTAATTATTATGCTTGTGTCATCTGCAAATAGGATCAGTTTTGATGGGTCAGCTATTATATTTGGAAGGTGATTTATATAGATTAAGAAGAACAAAGGACCGAGTATTGAACCCTGAGGAACACCATGTTTTATTTTGCCCTATTCTGAAAAAGTAGTATGATTAGAAAAGTTATTATTTATTAGTACTCTCTGATATCTATCACTGAGGTATGATCTTGGCAGTGCATTGATTTTGCCAGATGCAGTTGTTTACATAGATCTTCTGTGAATACAAATTAACGACACGGCAAAAGTTTGAAATCAAGGTCAAATAATACATAGCAGGATATAATAATGGCTAAGAGCTATCATTTGTTATTATGTTGGTGACAGTATTGATGTGCTTATACAGATTTTCGTTGCATTTTAATCACTTGAACACCACACTACAATTGATGTTACGTTTTATAACATAAAAGCTGTGAAATCAAATTGAAAATTTTTTAACATGATGCTGACAGTGGCACTTTAAATATTTTCCAAACTCATAAAGACATATGACTGATCTTACAATTCATGATAACACATTCAGAGCCTTCAAATTCATCTTTCAAGTGTCACAGTTTCCACTAGAAAATCATTCTCCTTAAGATTTACGAATTTCTGTTCATATGAAGAAACTGAAAATTTTATGAAATATGCAGTTTAACATTAGTGAAGCTTAATGTGGGAAGGTTGCAGTGGATTGTTTTGAACAACTCTAAGTTGCATTAGATTTACAGAGCATCTGACTTTAGAAGCAAATGTTTGTCAATTTAATAGCTGAAACAACTGATTAGATCAACATTCAAAGTGGCAGAAAATGTCTGACACATCATTCCTGAAATTCTGGGTATTTGAAAACTGTAGCACTGGCAGTACTACCAGTATTTTTGTCTACATATTTTATGTGATTAATGGTTTTAGTGATTTATCAAATCTCTCTGTAGGAATAGTTTTAATGAAGAAGTTAATGCTGGAGGCATATAATTTGCAACACAACCAAGTACAAACCTGGTATAAAATAGCTGTCACCTTTGGTGCAGGAGCAAAAGCTCACTCTTAGAAAAATATGTTCACTTGCTTCTCCATGCTTTCTAATAGTTTGGTTTGGTTTGGTTTGGTTTGGTTTATTTGTTCATCCATTCAGTCACATATGTAACACTGGACACGTCAATTACAGATTACAATTTACAACACAACTTGTAATATATAAACATCTACACAATACAATATAGTAAATAACAATACAAAGTTAGGGACCTAATGGAAGTTAAGTTTGTCACCACATCTAGATTTATGTGTGTTTATATAAATATACCTAAGAGTTAAAAATTCAAAATAAAAGTATAATAGAATAGAATAGTATTTAATGCTGAGAAACTTGGGAGAACTCCATTCCCATTCTAGCATCTTAATATAATTTTACAAGTGATTGAGTATTCTCAGAGATTAAAACTGTGCAATCTGGAAAATGATCTTGTTTCATTACAAAGTTATCTTATCAGCAGAAATCACACCACACATTGGGGATGAATAAATTGATGGTCTATGTGAGTGAGTCTGTATACAATCATGGCCAGATATCAGTCAAAAGATTGCTGCTACATCTTCTCTTGAGAAGTCGGGAATTTTGTTTCTCTTCTTTATCATTTTGTTCCACAGTGTGTGCTGGGCTTTAGTGATATATCTTGAAAGGTCAGCTTGGATCTTACTCTTTGCTTTTAATTTGGCAGAAAGCAATGATACTTTACTTGTAGATGTTTCGTGGATTGTTGTACCCTTCTTTGCCAAGTAATATGCCATTTCCCTGACCGCAACCTCACACTGGGATGTGACTCATCAAAATTTTGCATCTTTCAGAAGACCTTTAACTGTTTAATAGATGATGGAATTTCCATAACCCTCTTGCTGGTGGGTGCATCATTCTATGCTAGTAATCGTATTGCCTACCATTGAATCACTGAATATAACAGTGTTTTTGAAAGACTTGATTCTACCAAAAAGTTGCATTGCAATGTTCGTTGCTTCTATCTCACCATCAAAATGAGTAACATGTTGTCCAAGTGTCACATAGAAGCTAAACAACTTGCAATGAATTCCTGCTCACACATTTCCATTCTCATCTTTGAGAAAACCTTCTGTATATGTGTGAAATCTTTCTTGTGCAGAATATAGTTTATGAATATTTTATAAGTTCCATACCTATGCATTAAAGGTTATTATTATACTTGCATAATAAACCAACAAATGCACATTGATAAAATATGTTTTGTCGTATATTATACTTGTATATCATATATTATGATGTTAAAATATTTTTTATCAGTGTGCATTTGTTGGTTTGTTACACAAGTGTAATAGTTTGTGGATAGTTTTGGCACTGATATACCATTACTGTCTGATCAGTATCTTTTCTTTACTGCTTGTAGGAGGTCTATTTCTAATCTACTTCTGTGTAATCTAAAGGGCAAAATAGTAATAGATTTTCCAGTTCTGCTTGCAGAGTATACTTTAGTCACTGTGGCGCCATTGTTTGCATGAAGCCATTTTTGTTTTTATGACTTCCAACTTCATATTGTTATTGGGGCTAGTTGTTGTTGTAAGGTAGGCATGTCAATTTTTTGTACAGTATTAAAGCCATTTTCTCTATTTAATTTTTTAAAGGGTTGTTTATAGTAAGTGCTTGCATAGATGCAAGGGGATTTTATTGCCCCTGTTATGAGTCGTAGAGCCTGGATATGTATCACATCTAATTTGTTCAAGGTAGCTGGTGTTGTGGTTATCAATGTGTTACAGTCATATTGTAGGATATATTTACGTATGCTTTATATGTAGCATTCAGTGTTGATCGTGAGCTTCCTCATTTACTTCCTGCTAGCATATTCAGAACAGTTAGTTTTTCCTTCCTTTTTACAACTGTTTTCACTGCATGGTTTCTCCATGTCAGTTTTCTATTTAGATACATTCCTGAGTAATTTGCATTGTGATCATACACAGGTGTATTGTTGATTTTATGGCTGACTGGGAGTTATGACTCAGCATGAAAATCTGATAGAAAGTTTTCTCTGTCTTTGTTCTCATGGCATTTGTTATTTGTGAGATTTACTTTCTTGCATATTATAATATGAACCAAAGTGTATCATTTTCACATTATTACAGTTCCAGTGACAGTTCTATTGTCCCTTATAAGGTATTACTTCCATTTTTTTTAACTATACATTTTAAGCAGTGTAATCGTTATTTAAAAGGCTTCTTGAAACACTTGCATTCATTTTTGTCTCTTGTGTATAATTTCTTATTAGTAAAGCAACATAAATACAAGGCAAGAAAAGTATATAATAAAACAAAAACAACAGAAATTAACTACTTTTCCCATTTCTTATGGACTTAATAATGTTCTCTTATTCTGCCTTATTGTTGTCATGAAGTCATGAATTTTGTCTTTTGTGAAGAATGATTACAAATAACATTTAATCAGTGGAATTGTCACATTTAAAATAATTCAGGAGTGTAATTGCTTGACCTCACCCAACCAGGAATCCTAGGAATGCTGTTACATAATTTGTTGTCTGTCTGTAATAATTTTTGTAATAACAATAATATAACTTATTATTATATTAAGTTAATATATTTATTTTGTTAGTCTTTTGAAATACACAGTATTACAACATCAGTGGCTTCCTTGTTTTCCTCTAGATTGCATTCCTGGAGAATTCTGTTATAATATACAATATAATAACAGTAATGTATAATAATTAATGCCAAATGGTGAAGGCAGATTTCTAGACTTCATTTGTTGCTCGATATTACCATGGGCATACAAAAATCATTTTTCCAAATATTGTCTGCAGCTTGGGCACATAATCTCCAAACAACATGTTCAGCTGTACCAGACTGAAAAAGTTTAAAGTATATTGGTTTGAAGGGACACTAAATAATTAGCCTGCCCAGGGCATCTATCTGAGGCTGGACCTGTTGGTTACCAATGCTTCAGAGGAATGTACTGCACCCCCCCCCCCCCCCCCC
>Ga0268261_10004852_pt1 | contig 10143 bp, 4 predicted proteins | sample TergutNc150P1_FD_190353 | JGI IMG/M metagenome (GOLD analysis project Ga0268261, IMG submission 190353) | Nasutitermes corniger P1 segment gut microbial community from laboratory colony in Florida, USA - Nc150 P1 (SPAdes) (version 2) | ecosystem: Host-associated > Arthropoda: Insects > Digestive... | reverse complement strand
GGTGGGTTCATCTCATATTTGGCTAAATATGATATTTCCTAATTCAGAATGATGACACAGTAATAAATCACGTCCTCCTGAAATGGAGGCTCTATACTCTTCCAAAGCATCACTAAAATATTCACAACTCAATGTGGTGTAGCATCCCAGAAGATATGTATCTTCACTGACACTGCTGTAAGGGACCCAAATGTCGTAGTTTATATTTTACATGTTTTGACTTTGGTGTTGATTCAGCCAGTCACCCACCTATCATGCCTTCTAATCAGAAAAAGTAAAAGGTGATATACTACTCCTTAAAATATAATTAAAATGATTTCAAAAGAATTCCTTACCACAGCGAAGTCCTTCATCAGAACCATCCTCACAGTCTGCCTTTCCATCACACAGCCAGTCAACAGGCAGACACAGGGTTCCATTGTTACACAGCTGTGAAGGGTAATAACACTCGGATGGGGATTCTGTTGAGATCTCCACTGCAGGTGTTTTTATGTCTAATTCATGATGTGTCCCATCTGTTACAAAAATATTTCCACAATCAGGTTCATGTATGGCTGTAGTGTGTGTTGCAATAATATATTTTGTCTCAACTATGTTGCTTCTGGTATTAAGAACAGACTATGCGGTTTATAACATCAGTTTTATGAGGTAAAATTTTTCATTTGTTTTTCCACACTGGAGTGTAATGTAATGATATTTCTTTCATCAGATGGTAATGAAACCAAATAATAGCTAAATTTGTATGAAAAGTTTGGTTTTCTTTAATGACAACATATTCTTTCCTTTCAACCTACTGGATGAAAATAAAAATTACTTCCCATTTTGTTTCAGTGTCTCTTGTTGGATGGTCTATCCATTAAGCTTCAAAAGATCGCAGTGTTGTGAGCAAATGGTTAAAGCTGTTTTTCTAAAGCTTGGAATTTCTTTGTGTGAGCAAACGTCCCAGTGGGGTGACAATAACATTCAACCAGCCAGTTTCATAATATAATACTCTGGCCATGTACGTACCATGTTGAGAGTGCTGAACCTCAGTACTATAAATATTACAAGCTCTGTGCCACTACATGTTCTAACATCGTTGCTGGAAGAACAATAGCTTAAGGAACATGCCAACAGCACTCTCAAAATAATCACACTCACAATGAACTATGCTGTAATATATAAACTAAGTCAGAAAATAAGTTTACAATGCTTACAACACATATACATGGAAAACAAAGTTGTAGAACTATGTTATAAGAAGTGATATGCACAAAATTGAAAAAAAAAAAAAAAAAAAAAAAAAAACCACTATTAAAACCCTTCTAGAACTCTCAAGTCACTGATGGTGTCCAAAGAAACTGCATTTCATGCTGCAGGTACATTCTTGACGGCCTCAATGTCCAAAATCTTCTTCCTGTGATGGTGGTTTTCACTTTACAGAATAGGAAAAATTGGCTGGTGTGAGCTCAGGTGAACAAGATGAATGACTGACCATCATTATGCCATGATTCACCAGGAAGTGCTTCACTCTTATGGCAGAATGACCTAATCCAGCAGATCACATAGAACATATTTTCTTTCCCAAATCCTTATGGAGCATCTGACAAATTGTCTTCTGGTTATTGTGAACTCAGTGGTCTCTGGCCATAACTCATAAACTTTTGGAACTGTTTCTACATTTTTAGCAGCTGACACCTACCCACTCCATGCACAATCTTCAACGTCCTCACTTTCCTCTCCAAATTTCTCAACCATTCTCAGATATGCAGAGATGATACATATCCATTCCACAAACCAATTGAAGCCTTTCATATGTTTCTGGAGCTGTTTCTTTGAGTTTGAAAAAAACTGATGTTCACTTGCTGCTCCATGACAACAAACAAAAAAAAAAAGTATATATGCAGCTGCTGTGGATGAATTGAGCCAGAATCTTCTTTTCATTAATCCCAGGTCATCAAACATGAACTAACAAAAAACAGTCACAACTGGTTTCTGAGGTGTAAGCCAAAATGTTCTGTATGGCAGTGTACAGCAGCAATTGGATATAATGCAACTGTGCACCACTTTGTACCACTCAGTTAATTTGTTGAGAATTTGTATGGTACCTGTCACTATAACTGAAGGCTGCATAATTGTAATTGAAGGTTATATGTGTTTGTGTTCACTGCATTCTGTGACTGTTGCACTCCAGTGAAATGGCACACCTTATGAAACAAAGAATTTGCTTCATAGTTAGTTTCTGAGACATAAAATGCTTAAAAACGACTATCTGTGCTGATGCCCTGAGTATAAAACAACCTCTCTTTCAAAGGCAACCAGAATTCAGTTGAGGATTTCTGATGTTTGTTGCTCATCATCAAGTTGGGCAGATGAAAATGTGGAAAAGAGATTCATTAATAAGGACAGACAGCACCTGATTAACGACATTTGCAACATCCTAGACCTATCATATGGTACATGCTGATGCAACTGCTGCAAAATTTGTGCCCTATCTGCTGAATTACCTCCAGAAATGAAACTGTCTTCTGTGTGCAAGCTCCTGCAAGGTCAAGCCAAAGAGGACAGGAATGTCCTTTCTAAGCCCCACAACAGTGAGAATCCAGTTAAAGTGATGCAGGATCACTGATACTGTGGAGTGTGAGGCTGTATTAGAGGCGGTATGGACAGCATCACAAAATGGGAGCTCCAAAGATGCTTGCAGCAGTAGGAGAGGCACTGGGCCCAGTGTAAAAACTCCAAAGATGACAGCTTTGATGGGGCAATGCCACCATGTAACTACAGCAAGAATAAAATTGTTGTAATTGTCCCAGTACAGAAACTTTTGTATTGAATACCATATGGAAGAAACCATACTTGGTAAGAGCAATAGCCTCAGAACCTTTACCATTTCACCACTTATTTTGGGTTTTACATATATTCAAATTTCATAAGAACATTATAGTTACAACTGAACTACTGCCCCACTGCTTTTTCCTCACATAGTCCCTGCAAGATTTGGGGCATTTTGCACATCATGGAATGAGTCCGTCATTTCCCTCTAAACAGAAAGTCTGTGTCCAGTGATATCATCCATCACATGTTTCCACCTCACAGTTATTTTTAAATTTGGAGGAATCAGTTCAGTTTTGGAAACAAGACAAAAACTGCCTGACAACGAATTCTCCTCATATAATTATGATCACTGTAGGTTTGTTAGTCATAAAATCATACGCCGTGTAAACTTATTTTCTGACTGACCCACACATATACTCAAACGTGTAATTCTTCTTCACCCATTGTAATGCAGTGTGACACTGAGTACATAAGTGGGGTAAAAGTACAAAAGATATTCTGAAACAGACAATAAGCAAAGGACAAAGCAAATGATAGTGTAAAACATATGGGACTGGAACAGGCAGTTACCCTTTACAGACTCATAAAAGGGTTACCATACAAATTTAGGTCAACCACATAAATCGACTCAATTTCAGATAGAACCATGGCTGTAGCCACATTCACTGTTTACTCCTCACTTCCAAATACTTACATTAAGTAACAGCAGAAAGGTGGATGGAAAATGAAAATAAATTTGAAGAAAAGGGGGATATAATAACTTATTAAGAACAGAGAATTGGCCCAAAAACTGGAGAAATAATAAAGTCAGTATACAGCAGAACAGCAGAAACAGGACTGGAGCAACCATGGAAGTGGTAAAAGATTTACTTAAAATACAAAGAATACAATCGTTAAAAAGATAATAAATTAATAAATCTGTTGTTTCCAAATATATTAAGTACAACATAAAAAAATATTTAAACAAATGATGAAAATAATGGAAACAATAAATTGCAGCAAAAAAAGTAAAGGGTATGCAAACAGACAGGTGAAACACTGGGCATCTGAAATATTGCTGGGGTGATAGACAGGATAACAAGACAACAGATGGGAAATGTTACACAGTGGAGAAGACATTAGTTCTTGCTCATGAAAGGCACTACTAAATGAAAAGGACCAGAAGACGCAAAATGTATGTACGTACTGCAGTCTTCTTCATCCAGGCCTCCTACACAATCCTCATGACCATCACATACAAATTTTCTTCTGATACATGCTCCATCACCGCAGCGGAACTCATGTAACTCACAGGGATGATCTGAAAATTTATAAGCATGATTAAACACTGTACCCCATGGAAAGACAGCATACTTATCACTTCTCTAACACTCGAATCCAATGAAGAGTCTGTCACCCTCCCTTTACTGATACTTCAGAGACATCAAACACTGAGGCCAGGGAGACAAGCTTTCATACATTTTAAACTGTTTTACTAAACAGTACACACTGTCTTTGGGTGGTGTTGTATGCACATTAAACTATTCTACTGTTTCTTTAAAAACATATGGATGAGCAAAGGCATCTTCTCACCTGAATGTCTATGAGAGTAAGAGCAGAAATTCCCACCCCAACACTTTGCTGCTCCTAACACAGGAAAATTAAAACAGTCACAGAAATGTGTATAAGGGTTAGGGAAAGGCCATATCACCATAATGGGATTATGCTCATAACATACTGAGCTTCATAAAACAAAACATTGAAGACGTTTAGGTTGGGGAGTGTGATCTGTAGTAATCAGGCATAACAGAATGACAACAAACTTGAAACCTTCTTGTTCAGGTACATGCTGTCAAACAAAGGGATATGACTTGTGTAACAGGAGAATTAGGGAATGACTGAAAATCTTTAATGTATCTTGCTGGTAGATGAACAGGATAAAAACCTAGTCTGAAATATGACGATGGTGAATCTGATGCGAGACCGTCATCAAACTTAGCCTTTACAGACAAATGGGATGTTGACCCAGTAATTTACAACTTATTCGCCTGAATGGAAAACCAGTCCCACAGTGGTTATTTAAGTCAAACAGTGCTCCAGCCACAGCAGAAAGGTTGGCATTTCAAAGGCCATACAATAAAGTGGTGTGTGCGCGCGCGTGCGCGCGCACGTGCATGTGTGTGTGTGTGCGCGCGTGTGTGTGCGTGCAAAACACGAAACTGTCATTGACATATAATGGCTTCCATTTCTAAAGAAACATCAGCCTCAAAACACTTTTACACTCTGAGACATTTATTTTTGTCACTACACATCACCATCAAATAGCACAAGGTATCAATGATCAAACTTTGTTACAATATTTGTTTGAAGTAGCCTCCATTCATTTTCAGGCAGATGGCAGTGCACTGCATGGTATTCTCTTGATCACACCTTAATGCACTGGCATCCACTATTATCCACAGCTGCCTGGAAGTATTGTTACAAGACAGTTGATTGTCCTACTACAGACTGAACTAAGACGTACCTCAGATTTAAAAAAAAAACTGTTAGATCCAGAGACCTGTATGACCATATAACTGGCTCTGAATGTCCAATCTACCTTCCTCAATATGTCACATCTAATCACTGCCAGACAACTTCCCAATTCGTTTCAAGAGTTCTGTTGTGCCCAAACCAAACTTCTGCCCCTCAACTCAAGGCACATCTCCAAGTGGCCCAGCAGCAGGTCAGTTGCCAGAAAGTTACAATATCAATGAGCAGTTAGACTGTCTGGTAGCAGACAGGGTCCATGACAATGTCCCGGATGGAAACAGCCCAAATGTTGATAATGAAGCACATCTCATACGCACATTTGTGGATAGCACAAGAAATAGCCTATGGTCAGATGTGACTACTGTGGACGCTGAACAAACCATCATACATAACATACACTTTGCCTGTCCAGAATTTTGTGTAACAAGAGCCATCCACAGAATGTCGATGTCATAGTCACTTACAAAACAGCATGTATGGAAGATGAACCGTCTTGAAACAGATGTGCACTAACCGAGTAGTGGTAATGATGCAATTTATTGTCATGAAGTCCTCCAAGAACTGTCAGTTGGGTTAGTCCCAATTCTCTTGCCATATTGCATGAGCCATTCTATGGCCCCAGTTTCATGGATGAACTTTTATCTTCAATGGCTGGTGCCTGCACAGTCCATGGGCAATCCACATTCCCAACTTGTGTGTTATTGTGTCATGGAGAGACTGCTCAAGATACATTAGTGTCAGGATGAGAACCAGGATAATGTAGTGCACTTTCCTATGCAGTGGTATCTGCTTAACTCTTACAGGCACCAGGGTTAAGAGCATATTGCAGTGCTCTTCATGTGTGTGTATTCCATGAACATTCGATCACAAACGAGTCCTGCTGTGCATAGGTCCCCTGGAGTACACCTAACAATGTGCATTATCACTGTGACAACACTGCTGAGTACTGTGTTACCCTGTATGATGGTGACATATACCTTGAAAAGTAAATGTCCAGCATGTATGTAGTATAACATTTTTGACTTATAGAAAGGATCATAATATATAGAGCCTGTGTGTTTCTTTCCACCATGTATAAAAAATACAGTTAGCATTTAATAAAATAAGGTTACTATGCAAAACTTTTGAACCAGTTTACATCCCCTGATGACTCACCACAATACTTCTCATCAGACCCATCAATGCAATTCTTGTACTTGTTACAAACAAGGCCTTTTTTAATGCAGAAGCTACCATCTGCACAGCGAAACTCATCTGCTTTGCACATTTTGCCAGGTCTGGTCTTGTTACATTTCATTTCATCACTGCCATCACTACAATCCATGCGACCATTGCATTTGCTGGCTATTGGAAGGCATGACGCATCAGCTTGACAGAAAATCTACACAAAAAAGAAAAAAAAATGTGCAACTGTAGGAACTTCTTACAAATTGTCAATGAAAGCGACTTCATATTCTCGATCCTGTAAGGAAAAAATGAGCTTCCCCTAAAATTTCCTTCAACTTTTGTGAAGCTCATGTAATAAAATATTTAAAAACCATCAACTTCCAAAGCTTCTTCCTTATACAAAAGATTATTAGCAAAGGCATGGCTTAAAATATACAGAACTATAATATTGCCTGTTGTTTTGTATGGGTTTAAAACTTGGTCTGTCATACTGAGGGAAGAACATAGGCTGAGGATGTTAAAGAATAGCGTGCTGAGAAATACATCAGGACCCAAGAGGGATGATGAAACAGGAAAGTGCAAAAGTCTGCATAATGAGCTTTTTAATCCATACTCTTCACCAAATGTTATTTGGGTGACCAAATCAAGAAGCCCTGGGCCTGGAGTGTAGCATGGATGGGGGAAGGGAGAAGTGCCTGCACAGTTTGGTGAGGAACCCTGAGCAAAAGAGACCACTTGGAAGATCTAGATGTAGATGGGAGGACAATATAAAAATGGATCTTCAAGAAATGGGATGGTAGGGCATGGACTGGATTGATTTGGCTCAGGATAGAGACAGGTGGGGGGCTCTTGTGACTTTGGTAATAAACATTCTGGTTCCATAGAGAGCGGAAAATTTTTGTCTAGCTGAGGACTTGTTAGCTTCTCACAAAGGACTCTGCTCCATGGAATTAATTAATCAAGTAGTTAGTTAGTTACTTAGCTAAGGCATAGCAACTCCCTACCAATATGATACACTTAATCCTTCAGCAAACAAAAGTATGCCAGTTAGAGGCAGACAAATCTGAATCGAAAGGGAAGCACTGCCTCAATATGGACAATGCTTGCATCATGAAAAAAAAAAAAAAAATGTGCAGATTATCAACAAAAAAAAATTTCCAACCTTGATCTGAACACAAATCATAACAGACCAATCTCCTAAACAAGTGCGGACAGCCATCACTGAATTTCAGTACAGGCAACTCCATCAGCTATAATAAACTTGAGCGTTATTTTACTGCATATCTATCGGCTCCAGGTAAACTTGGCAACAAGTAAAGAATACAAGGGCCTCCCTCATTTCATATTTAATTTTTGGATGCATAAACTATTACTGTTCCTGACTACATAGAGATTTTGATTTTCTCAACTGGAGATTCCCACCTGTGTTGCAGCATCACAGAAACCATGGCAGCCTTCCTCATCACTCCCATCTCGACAGTCATCGTCACCATCACAGTAGTAATCATATGGCACACAGTGTTTGTTAGTACACTCAAATTCAGTTGGCAAACATTCAGGATATTCTGTAAAATACAAAGAAATATAATAAAGACTTTAAATGTTAAAACAAGTGAAGACGTACTTTAATATACCTTTGCACCTGTTGCTTCCTCAAAATTTCTATATATATTGTCACCTGGTGAATATTTCAACATAGACAATCCATGATAAATTATCTTCATCAAGCAATTCACATCTTATCTCAAGTATCATAATTTCAATTATTTTTATGCAAACTTCTAAAATTATCCTTCCTAACAGTTTCAACAAAATTAGAATGTGTCATTCCTCTTGCTTTGATATCATACAATAGTTTTAAATTATGTAAGACCACAGACAATAGACTGGATAAGTAATTCACATTCAGAATCTATTAGCATGGTTTCAATCACATTAACTAAAAAATCCAGTCAAAAAACTTAAATTATTATGTCTCAGTAGAAATACCAACAAGATGCAGCTTTGTAATAGAATTTATTATTCCAAAGTTTATTGAAGGCTCAACATGTTTCGAGCGGCACACCGCTCATCATCAGGAGCTCTAAACTGTATTTGCAGCCTCTGGTTTAAATACCCACGTGGTCACTGGCTGAGTGGGAAAAATGATTTTTTCCACTCAGCCTTGGCAACGGCCGGTCACCACATGGGTATATAAACCAGAGGCTGCAAATACAGTTTAGAGCTCCTGATGATGAGCGGTGTGCTGCTCGAAACATGCTGAGCCTTCAATAAACTTTGGAATAATAAACTCCATTACAAAGCTGCATCTTGTTGGTATTTCTACTGAATCATCTATGATGCACGGATCCATGAATATCAAATTGATTATGGTGTTACAACAATTCTATTTTTACCACAGTTGCCGGGCTCATCAGATGTGTCTCCGTCTCCACAGTCGGTATCTGAGTCACACACCCAAGTCAGTGGTATGCAACGTTTTGTAATCTGTCAGACAAAATATTTTAACAGAATTTACAATTGTAATATTCATAAGTTGTAACTAGTAATAAGTATAGATTATGAAAAGAATTATTATTACTACTATTAATATTATTATTATTACTATTATTATAATGAAGTCTCATGATCAGACACCTTCTACTGCTGCCTCCTCATTTTTATCCTTGTAACATGCAGAAGAATCATAAGATGCAGTCTTACCGCACAGGTAAAATGTGATGGACTGCAAGTAGTATTTACACATTCCTTTGGGTCCTCATCAGTTCCATCAGAACAGTCCTTATCTCCATCACAGACCCAGTATCGTGTAATGCACCGATTGCTGTCACAACGGAACTGGTCATCACGGCAACGCACATTCTCTGAACCGACAACCAAATACATTGCAGTGTGTGTATTTGAAGAAGTACATTAAAGTGTCTGTAAACCTCACACAAGTATCTTGAAAGTCATTTCCTGGAATATGCTTACAACAACACATCCTTATTCCTGCTGTTCCTTTCATTTAAATAGCTACTGACAACAGATTAGTGGCTATATGGATAAATAACAATGCAGAAAATGAACTTCTAGCACACCATTCAAGGACAAACCCTTGTTCATTTTTACCATTGCAGCTGCAAACATCATATACACCTACAGAAAAAATTCTGTGCTGGAGTACGTTTGTTTTCTTTGACTCTTATTATGCATTTTCTCCTACGGTTGAGTTCATTGATCAACACTAAAGAGAAGTGCAGGGTAAACAAAAATTGTTTTTGTAACTGTAATTTTCAAAATTATACATACAGGAGAGAAATACCATACTAAGTGGAGTATGAAACACATTTCCACTTTACACATTTCAAAATCACTGCTTGTGAAACTGCAATGTGAATGTCACAACACATGCAGAACCACGTTACAGGAAGGGAAGGGCAGAGTTGGAAGCTCTGTATCATGTGTGATTTGAAATAAGCAACACATTCATTAACAATGGTGTGGGTGGGGGAAGAAGAAATCATGTATAGGTAATCAGACCCAAATAATCTGCACACACCTACCAGGCAGAATACTGCTGTATGGGCTGTATACCGTCATTTATTATTAATGGAAATAAGCATTATGACCAAAACAAATTATTCACTGGATATCATGAACTGTTGTGGG
>Ga0268261_10004851_pt1 | contig 10144 bp, 6 predicted proteins | sample TergutNc150P1_FD_190353 | JGI IMG/M metagenome (GOLD analysis project Ga0268261, IMG submission 190353) | Nasutitermes corniger P1 segment gut microbial community from laboratory colony in Florida, USA - Nc150 P1 (SPAdes) (version 2) | ecosystem: Host-associated > Arthropoda: Insects > Digestive... | reverse complement strand
CAAACACGTGTGTGTGTGTGTGTGTGTGTGTGTGTGTGTGTGTGTGTGTGTGTGTTCAGTTATTTAACTAGGCACCATTAGGAGAAGTCACTACTGGAATTACTATATTTTTTTGGCGTTGGTGGTGATAAAAAATTTGTCATTAATGCAAGGGTGGAATGAAATTTAACCCTTCGTTAACTTAGCATCAGGTAAATATTCTATTTATACTTTAGATGGCAGCAAACACATTTAAACATACAGAACACACAAAGCCCTTAATACATAAGTATATATTTGCAATAACTATAAATGACGGACTAAAGCCACAGAACTGTTCAGTAAAAAAGGATCCTTTTCAGTTTAATCTCTGAAAATAGAGAAGGCATTATATTTGGGTCAATATGACATAATAAGTGTTACAACAGGCTCAAGTGGACCACAACCAAATGAAGAGTTGTTCTGCTTGGTTCTGCCCCACTACATTCACAGCCTGTTAAAACAAACTACAAACAACAGAACAACTCACCTAAATGATCCTCCTCTGCCTCGTATAAACCTGTTCCCCACGCTTCCACCTCGAGCCCCACGCAAGGAACGACCTCCTCGAGGAGGCCCAAGACCAGACCCTGGAACATATGCAGGTAACAACATGCATCAAAGTGCCTCTTGGCTGGGCACAATTCAAGAATGACTCAGAAGCGAAGCCAATGTCAAGACAGTGTACTGATCATGTGACGAGATGTGTTGTACTACCGTTCATCAAGAAAAACCAATGCAAAAGAAGCTCGATAAGTACAGTGCACTGGGTCATAAAACAAATGAGAGGTCATTACAGCATTCAAAGCAACTCATTTATTCTGTTGCAGTATCATTATTTTTCATTGTTAATCCCCAAGCACATTGATGCATCTGTGCCATCTTTTCACATGTTTAAACATTATGTCACAGTCAAAATCAGACACCTGCACTAACGGCCACAAACATTTACAAACAGCCATTTCCACTTCACCAATCCAGTGCACATGGTAACGTCTCACATCCTTCTTCTCCATCATCAGTTTTTCCACTCATGTTGCATTCACATTCCTTCTTTAAGTGACAGGTGAACCAATGATGTTCACTTTGCCCTGCACCATTCTCTGAATGCTCCATTCTCATTACACCAGCACCACCTACCTCTTTCAATAAGCAGTGAACTGCAATGGCATGAAAATGTTTCACCAACAAAAACCAAAGCATACAACCAACTTAATGGGACCAAGTTTCCAATGTCACTGCCATTACACATCAACCAATCTTATCAAAAGCATCTGAATGACTTTTGTGCCACCTGTTGCAGGTGGCAGTGCTACCTAACATCAAAAAATCTCATGCTTGATATGAAAGTTACAGTCTAGTATACCTTACATACTAAACATGCCTCATTAGAGCTGGCCAGTCAAGTTACAATATCAGGCAGAGGCTGCAGCTCCCACCGCTCTGCATACCACAGCTAAGACAGACAAAATACTTACTCCCTCCTCTCCTGAATGGCCGGCGCCGAGAGTTGTTACCACGGAATACACGCCCCTGCCCTCGTCGTATCCTGAATGTATCTCCTCCGCCACCACTTCGGTTCAGAGACTGCATGCTCTGGCTTCGGCCTAGGAGACAGAGACAGACAGAGTACCATATAACTCAACTCATGAATAGTTTTAACAAAAAAGTGGTACAAATGTTACAGCACTGGATGCCATTACATAATTATCCATTTTAATTTACACCATTAACTACAAAATATCAGCTGCACAAACTTCTGAGAGAGGAGGAATATTACTGCAGCTTTCATGTATGATCATGAAGGTGCAACTACTGTTCAGGCAATGTACTTTGTAGAATGTCAAACATCAAAGCAGCTGTGATAACCTACATGGCACAACCTCAAGAGAAGCTCATCTTACAGGTGACTGCATGGTATTCAGCTTTATGCAGTCAAGTAACAGTGAACTGCTGAAAATGCCAAAGGATAGTTTCAGTTGCAGCCAAGAACATGCCAATTATGGGACGTTCTTATAAAGCCCTGTAGGACACACTAACCCCTGTTGCTGGCCTGCTGTGTCCAATCAAGTGAAAACAAAGTTTGGTTACTCAATATGTGACATGTGCTCGGTGAGAATATTATGCTTCTCTAGAACTGGCACAAAGAAGTGACATACGCAGTTTAGTTTCAAACATGAGGTCTAAGGAAAGGAGAAACGCTGACAGGACATCAGAAAGTATGTACTAGCTGCTGACAGAAAATCAAACTGATCTGTAGTAAATGTCATACAGATGACAATGATGGTTACAACTGTCCTTGCAAATCAGCTTTTCAAACAACCTACGTCAGCAGTCCATGACAGTCCTGTTACCCTGCTCTCCATGTCAAACCCTACATATTCCAGAATCTAACTCTCAATCAGTTTCAGCCGGTCATCATCTGCACTTGTCTCGCTGCACATTCAGTCACATACCTACAAAATTCAAAAAATACTGTCTGTGAATACACTTCCAAGTCTCTGTTCCTGTCTGCCTGTCCCACATTACCTTACTGCAATGTATGCTACATGTTTGATATCTGAGCTGTACTTGATTGGTCTCAGCAAGTTGCAGATTTTCATCATCAGAATGTGGATGGTGCTGACATTATGTTCAGTAAACAAACAGCTTATAATGAAGCAGAATCTTGGCATGGTAGCACAACCATACCAGTAGGTTTCTTGGTATATATTTACAGTTTGTGTGTGTTTTGCATGTTTGATGTTCTGGTAGCTACACCCATTTTGTGCAGCATCAATATGCCATGCAGAAACAGTAAAAATCCACAGGTGTAGCCATGTACCCATACTAACATTGAACTGGTTGCTTGCCACATGTAAATTAAAAAAATCCACATTCCAGTGAAGTGTACCATCAACACACACAGACCAATCACAGACATATGCCTGGCATATACTAGATCCCAAGGTGAGTGCACTAATGTGCACATAGGACAGGCAGGATGACAGGAACATGCTGCAAAGGACATATAAGGCACGTATGTCTTGGCCAGTTGGAACCAAACAACACTGTACATATAATGCACAGTGTAATGCTCAAAATGCTGCCGAACACTTTATTATTGTATGTGCTCTTAGGCAGTCCCATCTATATTCCAGTCTTCTGAAAATCACTACACGCAATTAATCGCAGCATCACAGGGTTAAGTAGACTGAACACACATGACAGAAGGCAACGGGCTATATGCATCATTATGGCCAATGAAGCATTACAAATACAATTACATTCTGGCAACACTGACATGGACTGGATTTCATGTTCAGTTGAACATGGCAGCCCACGACAAATATGGTAACTGTTAATGAAATCATCCAATAAAAATCGAGGCCAGGCACAGCTTCCACCCACTGATCACTTTAGATCACACTGTACTACAAACTTTCTCAAGTCATATCATCACCCTGACGATGATGGTGGACTTGGTCGGTCTGACTGAACCATCCCATATAGCTGTCAGCTGGAAAAGACAGTACTGAGTTTAATGGTTGGTACTCTACATTCATCAGATGCTGGGTTTAAATGTCACTCCAGACACCATCTGTCTTCACTCTGGTATTTCATGATTTCTCCCCAACCTTTCCGTGAAAAGCTAGGATACAAAACATTCTGCTAAATATGAATCAGAACAATACGAACTATATCCCTGGAAAACTGTAAAAAAAAATTCTATAATTTCACAAGGATTTCAATATAAACACTTTCCATGTACAACAGTTGTTGCCAATGTAAGTCTGTACTTACTGAGCCTGCCAACCCATCCTCTGCCTCCACGACCTCTGCCTTGAGCCCGGGAATTACCGCGTCCACCTCTTGTTGGCCCCGCAAGTGTGAGCCTATCCTTCACACTGCTCGTCACTGGTTGCCCCAGTCGCTGCCGCAAGCTTCTCTGTAACAATGCAAGCTGTGTCAACTGTTATGCTTGACACCTAAACTTAACCCTTCATACTCCTACACTGCAATTTTGCCTCACAATGAAAAAAATTGAATTTTTTAGATATTTCTGACACGGATTACTGAAAACAGTCTCCGCGTACACCGACAGCCTTGTAGTTTTAATGTGTCACTTTGTGGATCAAAGATACATGCACACACTTGCAGATATACTCTGCAGCATCTCTCTTCTTTCATAAACTTAATAGCATAGATCCTCAACATCTGTGATTAGTACGGACCCATAAACCCACCCAGGATGACAAAACAGTGATATCCATTTTTGATGCGAAATGCCTTTGTGGCACCAAGAACTTATGAAATGACAGTAACAAAAATTTAGAGTAACCTCAAAAACCATAAAAAGCCTCAAAGTTTACTTCTAATAAAATATAAACACAATTTGAAAGCATAATAAAACATTCAATGACTGAAAAAGAACCTCATTCCACAAAGTATGAATGTAATCAACCTCACTGCATGAAAGATGGCCCCACTGAGCCAAGTGCGACTCCTAACCAGAAGCAAATGGGGAAACCAACTCTCCAGCCCTGCTGTCTCATCCCAATCAGAACCAGTCACTATAGGTCAAAAAATGATATTAAAATAGGCGATCATGGAGTATAAATCCCAAACATTAAGGGTCATGACACCCACAGTCTACTGTACGCAACCTCTAAATTAGCATCACAAAACAGCGCCAGAAGATATTCCAATATTTCGCTGTCCTGCCATAAAAGCAGAATTGTGAATTGTAATGAGACACAGACACTGCATACAGCGACCCTCCATCATGCCAGTCTACCAACCATTCGCCAGTTGCACCACCCACCTTCTTAAGCTTCAGAGCTGCCATGACAGCCGGGCGACGCTCCATCTGTTGTGCGAGCCGACGATTCTTCACCGATGCCTGTTGCTGGATGGCACTGTTTTCCCTCAAGTTCCGAATCGTGTTTTCATGGTTGTTTCGGAGCCATGTAAAGCTGTGAAATACTCCGACTGTTACTTGCAACTCTCACAAACCAGTCTTCTGCAACTTCTATATGTCTAACAGACAGCCCAAATGTCTCCCATTCCACAAGGCTTATGCTACCTGCCTCATTTATTCTGTTTATGATTTGTGAACACGGCAGTGTTACTCTTACAACTCCATGGAATTTTGTATTCCAGTTGGTTACGCCACAGATAATATGCAACCATGAAATGTGCTCACATTAGCAGTTGTTATATCAATTGCTGCTGAATTTAGGAGACAGCATCTTTTGCTTTTAAATGGTCTGCAAGATCTCTGGACACAACAGGTTACGAGCTCACTCCACACATCTACTTGCTAGCAGTGCAAAGTAGACACCACAGTATTCATATGCAGGGTTCCAATCACTATTGCTCCCATCCTTCACATGACATCACATCATTATCACCAGCAGTGAGCTACCTGTGTGTGCCATGTCAACAATCTGAACTGATACAAGCACCTGTCATCTCAGTGGGCTGTCTTCCGCCTGTGTTATGCTATCACAAGTATTTTATTTTCAGAGAGTCTCTGTCTCAAGAACTCCCTGCAGAAGACTGGTTGCAAAGTGTGTATGCATGTGGCAAGTGTACCCAAAACAAGCCTGGCATTATGTCAACGGTATAGCACTCCACAAGACATGAGAGGTGGGTACATAAATTCTGAGAAATGCTAAAACAAATTGTCTCACTTGCCATAACACACTTCTGTCAAGGGGCAACAGCCCCTTTGTCCACAATTAACTCATCTTGGCTGTGTGTGGACCCAATGCCATGTGAGCAGCTCTCAGTGAAAATTTTGTCAACTGTCAACTGCACGAGTTCAACATCTCTATGTGCTGGAGTGCTATGGACAATGAAATCCAAACACCACATAGGTGGTCACAGTCTAAATTATATCTCTGGGCTGAGAGAAACCAGAAAAAGATTTCAATTATGACAGCAGGCCTCTGGGAAGAGAATACAACCAAGACTCCCCAAATACAAAGCATAAATGCCAAACACTAAAAGTGAGGCGTTGTATGAAACCGAGTATTGGCCAGACCTCATGCAGGCACCAGGCATGCCCACAAGCTCAGCAATCCAGCATGTCTGTATGATTCACATTAATGTTGGCTTCCTACGCTGAATCTGCTAAAATAATAAATACAAGACAACGTACCTCTCATTCAAACAAGGCAAGAGTCAAATTTAATTTGCACACACACAATGTACAATGTGTTCCTCACAACAGGACAAATTCCTTTAAAGTTACGAAACACATTTTAAAATCTCCAAGTCACAAACCCAACCACATGTCATATACACATCGCACACATTTCGCCTTTCCTGAAAGTAAGCTCTTCGCAACAGAGGCACGACGAGTTTTCTGGGATGTGATGCTGTGTCACTCATTCAGCAGTTCCTGATGGTTCAACAAAGTGCATGCCTTCACCTTCAACCGCTTCACCCTGAAGTTCAGGTACTGTACTCCTTTGAAATGCTGGAAACTGCTCACCCACTGACAAACCGTAACACCACACTGCACTTACAGATCCAAACTGTGATAATCTCAAAGAATGTTGCATGTTCAACAAATTTTAAAACTCAACCCAAGGACCTAGAGCCATACTGGCCAGAACAAAACTTCATGAAAGTTACCCTATAATTTTAGAAATGAAGTAAGTACATTAATACTGCTGCCAGAACACATGATATATTAAGGATATTTGAGTAGGCAGTTTCTTGCAGGAAATACAATATAAAATTAAAAATATGAGGCTTTTGGAAAGTGACACTCTGTCATTCAATGCCCAACACCTGATGCTTTGAATGATCACAGAGAACTCACATTCAGGGTCAAGCAGTCCAAGCAGGGTTCTGAGACTTTCTGAACCCGACAATGGAGAAACCACATTCCTTTGAAACGTCACAAACAACAAACCCAGCAACATAGCGTAACACCCCAGAAGACTTAAATCTTCAGCAAAACTGCTGCAAGACCTCAGATCTCATAACACAATTTCTTTACAACCTTTAACATCCAGGAAAACTGGCGGTACTACAGAACTGGCAGGCATTACCTAACTCGCGGACAAAGCTGCCAGTGTTAAGACATATGACCATGTGAAGCATGGCTGCAATCATGCAATGCCTGGCTGCCAGCATTATGCAAGATAAACAGGAAGCATAAAATCCTTGCATTCGGCATGCCAACAAAATAACAGTTCCAACAAACATTAAAATGAAATAGAATTCAAGTAGCAAAATGTGTGCTGCTGAGATATGACTGTTAAATACAAGGACCATTCATTAACCCTTCAAAGACTATGCAGTTCAAATTATAAACTGCCCTGAATGTTGAAATCAAGTATCCTAAAAGGCACAGGGGGCAGCAATGTGCGAGGAATGATAGACCACTAATGGCACAGACAATGGTCCTGACAATTTAAATGATTTTGCTACCATAGGAACAAATATACAGACACGGCCAGGATAATTCCAACACGATACAGCTGAAGAAGGGCGTCACTTTTACGTGGGGCAATTAAAGGCAATCACTTGTTGTATCTTGTTTGCTGTTCAGTATATTAAGAGCCATACAGGCTATAACATGTTGAATGAGAGGACCATGCACAAGATGGCAAGAATGCTGGTCAGAGCTAACTTCATTGCAAATGTGACTTAGAGGAAACCCACACAAGAAACCTGTCACAATATGGTAAGATTCAGACCCAGGGCACCCAGAACACAAAGCAAGAGTGCCAACTGGCACATCTTGACATATAAATGCATTCTGTCAGGTCCCTCATCCTAATCAGAGACATGTTTCTACAGACAACTCAAATGTCAGCCTCCGCCAGTGACTCGGCTCATGACTGTGCTTGTCAGCCTTTCAGAGTTGCATCTCACCGTTCATTCAGTGACATCATTGTCGTGCTCTTCAGCACAATCTTCTTAAATGACATGGTGACTACTGCCCTGCAAACAGATATAAAATATGCCAGCTCAGTAAATGTCTTGGCAGTGTTTTTGTACTACATCCCCTAGTGTTAACACACTTTCACAGAACATACAGAGTGCAATTAACACAGCTGTCTTCAATAATGCTATAATTCATACCTGCACCTACATATTTCTACTTGTATGGCAAGTGAGCAGCAGTTCTACATATAATGGCTACAAAATGGTAACAATACACATAATCTTCCTGTCTGGAAATTGTCAATATCTTAATTCTTTCTTCCAATTCCAGTAACATGCAATAGTGTTAAAACAAATACATTTTTCAGTTACAATAAAACAGTTATTACAACAACGTGTCACTACAGCAGTGGTTAAAAACAGGAAGAGCAGCAGCAGAAAACTAATAAAAATATACAAGCAGTGTACTCTTCATTATGTGGGTAATGGCAAGGAGGGGGAGGCATGGATAATTCAAGAATATGCATAATACAGAACATATAAATTACTGAGCAACATATACAAAGACCATAACTTAATATTAAAATAATATACACACAGCCTATGTTTATTGTTTACAGAAAGAGTCCATTGTTTTTATTTGCATTGAGAATTTTGTTCCAATGCTAAATCATACTATTTCCCCACCTTCATCATTAGTTATTAGCAAGTTATGATCATGCATCAATAATCCACAAACTGGCTAATTCAGGTACAGATACTTGAGTCCGCTACATACAATGCCATACTCCACAGCAAAAGGTGCCATTTTGTTATGTATACAAGCTATAATGTTTTCCACTCATATTTATGGCCAAGCCTGTTCAGGACACAGTTCAAGAGAACACAAATTATTTTTGTTCATGTGAACAGGACCAGTTATGTATGTGATAACTTTCGGAGTATCAACTATGTCAAATATGTCCTGGGCTACGTGGGCGGTCTAAAAAGTTCTCGGCCTCGACTACAGATGGCAACAGTATCGGCAAGATTTTTTTTCTAGGTTGGTACATCTGTCATAAGCATCCATGTGAAACTGCAAGTTATTCTATCATATAGTTTGTTTTATACAGATGTCTGAAGCAGGAGTGTTGTCTGTCTCCCTTAAAATGGATATAATTGAGTATCGTGCAGTTAAAAATTCTTTGTAAAAGAAGGTTTCACACCAAATGAAATTCATTTGAAGTTCATAAAAGTTTATGGGGACTCTTCTCCTTCATTTTCAACAATTAAGAAATGTGCTGCCGGGTTTAAATGTGGCTGTTCCAGCCTTGAAGATGATCCACATGAAGGACATCCAAAAAGTGCAACAACACCAGAAATCATTGAACAAGTACACGATATGGTATTGGATGACCGGCATATGAAAGTGAGTGAAACTGCTGAGACTATAGGCATTTCAAAAGAATGTGTAGGATATATTTTGCATGAAGGATTGGATATGAAAAAGCTTTGCGCAAGATGGGTGCTGCTCTTGCTCACAGCAGATCAAAAACGCACTCACATGAAAAACTGTGAACAGTGCTTGGAGAGTTTTAACAGAAATAAAACTGATTTTGTGGCACTTGTGAGTTTGGCTTTGTACCGTATGAGAAACCAGAGCTCACCAAAATTGAGACAACTACAACTGGCCCGCCCCACCCTATGGCACACCACTGTTCTGACTGGTTTTCACCCAAGCTTCAAAAGAAAAGAACATGCGATAAAACCATAACTTAACCCTACTGCAACTAAACCTCCCCACATAACTTTCAAACCCACCAAGCGGTCAATTCTGTTGTACCACCTTACATTGTTGGGTCATTACCAAGTAACTGTAATAATTACAGCTTATTAAAGAACCAACACAATACGCAACATGTACGTAGGCTATTCGGAAATCAACGTCCGGTGGGCTGTTAAAAAAAAAACAAGAAAGAAGGAAAAATATTTTATTATATGCAGAAGTTAGGTACATAATTAGGCTACTTCTCAACATAATCACCCTGTGAATTGAGGCACTTGTCATAGCGTGACACGAGTTTCACTACCCCCGCATCATAGAAAGTTGCCAGCTGGGAGCTGAGCCAGTCCTTGACACCATCCATCAGCTCCTCATTCATCTTTACACGTAAGCGCTGTGTTCCCAGCCAGACTTTCATCCGCGAAAAAAGATGGAAATCACTCGGGGCGAGGTCCGGGCTGTAGGGTGGGTGGTCAA
>Ga0268261_10004850_pt1 | contig 10145 bp, 8 predicted proteins | sample TergutNc150P1_FD_190353 | JGI IMG/M metagenome (GOLD analysis project Ga0268261, IMG submission 190353) | Nasutitermes corniger P1 segment gut microbial community from laboratory colony in Florida, USA - Nc150 P1 (SPAdes) (version 2) | ecosystem: Host-associated > Arthropoda: Insects > Digestive... | reverse complement strand
TGTTGTCAGGTAGAGGTCTCTGCGACGAGCTGATCACTCGTCCAGAGGAGTCCTACCGACTGTGCTGCGTCGTTGTGTGTGATCTAGAAACATCAAGAATGGGTGCTCCATATATATATATATGAATGACATTAGTCGTCTAAGGGGTTAATGCCGCAGAGTTTGCTTAAGAGTTCTAAGAACAGTAATGCTTTCTTTCACACCTTTCCTGTCTCATAATTTGTCTTGATTTGCTTGTGAAGTTCATGGGCTGATACTGAGTAACCTTTAACTTGACTATAAAATAAATGATCTTTTGCATATCTCATCTGCAATGATCCTTACCAGCACAGGCAGGTTACTGGTACTGTATGTTCTGAAAACATCATGTTACCCAGAAACGAACATTCTAGGAATACTGTGGGTCAGAACCAAGAATTTTGAGTGACTGACATAGTACAGCAACACTTTGAGGAACAATGCAGCTGATATAATTATATGCTTTTTATACAGGAAATTTATAGGGACCAGAAAATATAAACATGTGGGAAAAGAGTGCACAGGGGAATGATGTTCAGCATTTTTACTGCATATTAATTTCATTGCAGGAACACTGTCATTACAAAGTTGGGAGTGTACCCCGTTTGACATTAGATTAGTCAACACCTAAAGAACAACTGTAACACTAATATGCCAAAGATACCTAAATCTCAGTTTAAAGTAGATTTCTGAACAATTTTGTCTCTCTTTTCATTGTACCTATTTTAAAACAGGGTGGTCTTCTTCATAAAAAAAATTAAAGGAGAGGGAAATAGAGTCCTTTGTACATGATAACTGTTTATAAATTGAAGTGTGTTAGTAATGACAGTGTTAATTGTTGAGACTGTACAGTGTCAGTGACAGATAAATGAATGAAATTGGAGCAACAGTGGAATGATACTGACAAGGAAAAACTGAAGTACAAGGAGAAAAACCTCTTCTAGTGGCACTCTGTCCACCAAAAGTTCCACATGGACTGGCCTAGGACTGAAGCCAGGGTTCTGCAGTCTGTTGGTATTACTAAAGGGTAATATTCCTTATATATTTTCAGCTTGGTCCAAATGTAAGCATTGGAGCTGGAGCGGTTATAGGTCCTGGTGTACGTATTCGTGAGTCGATAGTACTCAGTGGTGCCACAATTTTAGACCACAGTCTTGTCTTGTACAGTATTGTGGGACATGGAAGCCACGTTGGACAGTGGACAAGAGTTGAAGGAACTCCCTGTGATCCCAACCCTAATAAACCGTTTGCTAAGATGGAGAACCCCCCACTTTTTAACTGTGATGGAAGACTGAATCCTTCAATCACAATTCTAGGTGAGATGCTATAACAGTCATGGTTTCTGTTGGGTGTATAGCTTTTAGTTTGAATGTGTAACAGTGTAATGTTCCAGAGGTTCTTGTTTCTAATTCAGGTCACAAACAGATGCAGACAGCATTGCTCTCCTAGTGCTAACTTCAACTTAAGGAAATGCATTTTACTTCAAATTGCATTTGGGAATTCACTTTTTACAAAACCTGAAAACATGATTCTACTAATGGTAATCTGTAATGTCATGCTAATAATGAAGAAATTATAAAATTCATAATGCCTAATATCAGAGCACAACATATTTTCAATTTTTCAGTAACACATAAGATTGTTTTTAGCAAACTGGGTGTGCTCATACAAAAATGGGTCAAGTAGCCATCACATATAAAGCTTCTTGTTATCCTGTATTTTTATTTGGATGCTAAACATGTGCACATATATTCTACTACCATACAGTTAGAATTAGTGATGTTAATTAAACGATGATGAACTTTTACACACACAACTCCACATTCCCATGTGATACATGACTGCTACCCTCCAGTTCTACAGCATTCACTCAACATGCTTATTTTTTGAACATATGTATGAAAATGGCCATTACAGTTTTCTTAAAGAGTATGTCTTCTTGTATGTTACTGGAGTATGTCTCCTTGTATGTTACCGTAACTTTCTTGACACGTGTAAGCTGATATTAGATGTTCCGAAACAGAGTTGCCACTTTAATAATATGGGTGATCAGAAATTTATAAGAAGCTTTAATGACTTGATGTATGAAAATGAAAATTAGGTATCAGTGATTCATGTTATGCAGGAAAAGGAAATCCCAAGATTAAACAAATAATAATGTTATTGTACTTACGGATCTCTTGCATTACTGTTGAAAATAGTTGGTGGCCAAATTTCATATCACTGATGTAGATAATATAGAAAGATTGCAATGTGTACTTCATTTAGGCAGTTATAAAATCTAGGGATCGGTAGTGATTTCAGGATAATAGGCAATTAACAGCATGGTTTTGTAACCAGGTTAGCCACTGATTTTGAGACTTTCCAGGCACTAGTATAAGCTGCACATGTGAAGTACTGTGTATTACTTCTGTATGCTCTGTAGCTATTGTATGAGGTATGTAATTATTTTGCCTTGAACAATGACTCAGGTTAGATTAACCAACCCCTCCAGCAGAGTGCAGCACCATCATACAAACACTTTCATTGCTCTACTTCCTGCAAAATCTTCATGATTACAGACAGAAACAGTTTTAAAAAATATTCATGATTAAAAATTAACTAGGCCATGCTGATGAAGAAAATAATACAAATAAAGAATAATAAAATAAACTATCTTTTCAATCCTTTAGTTTTTGTTTCAAATTTCTGATAGTTGCACTCTCATGATAGGTTACTGATTTGGAATTAGACTTTTGTTGACCATACTACAACCCCTTTATTGTCAATTAAAATGTCCTACTCTCATAAATGTTAACAAAACTGAAAAAGTGATAAAGAAGAACTTGAAATGTCATCAGTGTCACACCAAAACCATGAACAGTCTCTTCCACTTTTGACAAACTTTGACAAACCCCACGCAAGCCAAAAACATATGCTGTGACAGTACAGTGTAAACAAACACAACTGCAGATATTTTATAGCACAAAAAATAATTCGATGAAAACTTAAATTAAAAAAAAAAGGCTACAGGAACATGTATGGGTCCTTATTTCATCAAATGATTATTTTTATTTCAAATACTATCACAGAAACTGAAATTATTTACAGGCATTTGGTTTTATAAACTGTATATGATTGTATAACAAAGAATTATAATGTATTCATTATAAGAAATACAATCAACAAGTGTATATACAGATATGTAAATTTATTGTATTAAAAACAGCCTAGTCTCCTACGTTTCAACCACAGTGGTTGGCCAAAACATGTAGAAGGCTATGCTGTTTAAAATACAGTAAATTTACATATCTGTATATGAACTTGTTGGTTGTATTTCTCGTAATGAATTATGAGTGCATGGTCATGAATCATTTATAAATGAGTAAGTGATTTGCATGTTTCCAGGCTGCAGTGTGAAAGTGCCCTCAGAAGTGATTCTGCTCAATTCTATTGTTCTCCCATACAAGGAGCTTACACGCAGTTTCAAGAATGAAATTATTCTCTAATGCTCCTCTGACAGATTGTGGAATGCACACAGACATTACATTACTATCTGTGTAATTCACAAATTTATATATGGAATTTTATGTCTAAAACAGTGTGTATACATACAGTGATTAAATGCCATGAAAACTTTAATGTGTCAGTTCTATGGAAACTTACCCACTAATAAAAATGGAGTCTGGAAACCTTTTGTATAAAACATACTTAAGAAGAGCTGCGAGGTTTCAGTTCATCATAGCAAGATCGTAAGAAAATATAGTTCTTTTTCATTGGGTTGTAGAATTCATGTCCCTAAAAACAAATATGATTGTAAGAACACAATCCATTTCATGTAAATCTACCACTACAATATTGCACATAATAGTGAAATATCTCAACACTGGCTTCTGATATGGCTCCAACACAATTAACATCTTTAGATGAAGAGAAAGAATCTTCCTTGGGGATATCAAAAAAGTGCCTGCTACAAAAGCCACATTCATGTATATTATATATATATATATATATATATATATATATATATATATATATATATATATATATATACACTACTGACAGAGAGAGAATGGAAATGTCATAAGCAAGGATGACAGCCAAGAAGTAAGAAACCCCTTGAGTCAGCTCTTGCCATTGGAACCTCCCAGCTATGCCTGCCCAGGTCTTCCCCAAGTTCTCTTTTCCCTCCTCCAAAAAATTTTTGTGTATGTTTTCTTGTGTTTATGCATGCTGCTTGTTTCAGTTCTTCTGATTTAGTCACCTAAACCACAATAAAGAAGAAAAACTGAGATGGTGTTTATGTAACCATTTCCATTTTCCTGTTAATTCATTCTGCCTAGACCCAGAATGCTGTCCTAAGCCCTTGTTCTCAAAGACTGCATTATTCAAGGTGTAAGTTTGCTGAGGTGGCACTGTTGTCAGTACAGTAATGAACCTTCCTGTTCAAGAGAGTGTGGAGAATTTCTGAGCTAGCTAAGGACCCATTAGCTCCTCCAAAAGACCTGTGCTCCACACAGCTACGTAGTTGCTGATGTTAAAGAGCAACAGATGACTACTGGTCGAAAAACAAGTGTGACGGGATGTCCACCCCTTTCCAATCTAATTCTAATTCAATCTCTGTTCTTTCTTCAGAGTTTGCTTCAGTATCATAATGGAATAATTTTGTGGTACTAACAAAATCCTTTTCACTGCAGGAAGTCAAGTGTATGTTGATGGTCTAACTATTATTTGTGTTTATTCTCAGCATCATGAAATATAATGTTGGTTGTGTTAATATAAACACTTAATTTCCATCATTTACTTAATGATGTCAGAATGAATGAACTGTAAGCAGAAATGCCCCAGATACATCCTGTAGCTTGTAAGCCCAGCAATGAAGGCTTGACTGGGGAGTTACTGAATATCATGACAGTTGTGACATGCTATCTGCTGATAGTCTTACATACAAATTTTAGGTGTTGGGAATATATTCCATAATAGACTTAACATTACATTATGCTTTCATTACCTCAGGCTACATAGTGAACCAAAATGGTAGGAAAGGTGAAAGATGAATTAGAAGGGATATGCAATTGGTTGTAGCATAATTAAGCTACTATCCCAGTATTTGCCTGGAAGGATGGGGGAGGGGAACTGAGTCAAGATAGCTGGTGTCCCAGCCAAGATTTGGTCAAATATGCCTGGCTTTTAAGAGGCAACATTAAGGTAAACACGCTGCAAAGCAGCTACTATTAGCGATGATTTTACCATTCATTTGTATACACACACACTTTGACTCACCTTTGACCAGTCATAGCTGACAGCATAAGCAAAGATCTGCCCATTGTTATTAAAGCAGCAGCGTGTGATTGGTTGCTCCATGGCCTCAGAAGGTTTAAGTTTGGTGCGGGCATCCTTGTCCCAGAAACTGAAACTTCCATCTGATCCAACAGTTGCCAATGTTCCATGAACAGGATGGAAGGCTATATCATTCACCTGTAATAAAATAAGGGCTTACATTATACAAATATACTTTGCTTAATGAAAGATACGCTTCTTCCAGAATGACCCATTAAAACATCATTACATGAACTGCTATTTCATTACATGAACTGCTATTGTCCATACATGAAGGTGTATCCACAAGGTCCCAAACTCACCACCAGGACCAATAATGGCAAATGTTATAGCTTTCTGCAAGCACATGCCACAGTATCACTCTCTTTTGAGTCAGGCTAGTGAGTTTTTCAGCCATAAGCCCTCATACAGTTTCTAACTGGGTGTTTATTGTGTGTGTGTGTGTGTGTGTGTGAAATGTGATCCACTTTCTAATGGCTCATTTCAAGGAAAAATACATTTGAATTAAGCGCTTAAAACTCAGAAAAAACAGGCTTTTGAATGGTTTTCTTACTTCAAACATAGGGAAACTTCAGCTGGCAACTGTGAGCATTCAGGTCATCCCTACATAGGTCACACAGCTGAAAACATGGAGGAAGTTTCATCAACCAAGACAATGCAGTACTATTTCAGACACCAATGACAGGTTAGACCTCTCATGTAGAACATGCCAGCAAATTCTGAGGACTCGAATATGCAGGGGATCCCCATGCAGTCTGTGCCTAAGCTGCTCACCAATGAGCAGAAGCTGGGTGTGTGTATGTACCAGGAACAGTTGGATGAAACCAGGAATGACCAAAACTATCTCTAGAAGGTCATAAGAGATGAAATCTGGTTAACAGTTACCACCCAGAAACCAAACGGCAGTCCCTCGGTGGAAAAGCTCACCTTTCTATGAGTAGTGTCACATTAAACATCACGAGCAAGTTGACTGTTTTTGACTGTGCAGGTAGTTGTACCCCCAAGTCAAACACTTAACCAGCATTATTAATGGGAGAATTTACAACGTGTATGGGAATGGCAGCAGAACCACGAATGGTTTGTTCACCAAGACAATGGACCAGTAAACACTACTTTGTCAGTTCAGCAATTCAGGGCCCTCACCCTCCTTACTTGCGACACTTGGCCACTTGTGATTTTTTTCTGATTTCTGAGAACAAATTTGTAGCTATGAAGGCACTCTTTCTAGGATGTCTGTGAAATGCAGGAACAATCGCTAATCACTAACTCTCCAACACACAATTCCCAACAGTTCCAGCAGTGGCAGAAACATAAGACCCATAAATTGGGAAGGGAACAACAATGGCCAATGACAAAGTTAAGCATATATTTCATTAACAACTCAGTCTAGGAACTTTTGGATGTGTTCCCAATAAATGACAAATACACCACATGACTGATTGTAAGTGTTTGTTTCCTTAATTTTCATTTAAGAAATATGGTTTTCTTGTGTTTGTAAGTCAGGAAAATGTATAAAAATGTATTCAATTTATAAAAATGGTGATTTAAATTACAATGGGACCACAGATGACTAGAAATTGTGACACACTTTGACACACATCAATCCATACAGTAATGTACTGATATAAAAACAGTAAACTTTGTGATTTTTAATACCATTACTGCCACAATTACAAAAAAAAAAAAAGGTTAATGTGCATGGCCAATATATTTAATACTCCTCAACCAAAAATAACAATGCTTCAGGTAGAAGCATATCAGTACTCTTTGGGAAAACAAGTACTGGATCAATTTTAAGTGATTCTGATGATGGCTCACTGCACATAACATTACTTGGCTTCTGGACTTTGTCTATATCTCACACTAAAAAGAAAACCTATTGTATTGGACCTATTCCTGTCCTCACATGGAACAGCTGTACCTGTTGGGTTATGTCTGAAAATATGAGCTATTCCCAGTCAGTACTCCAGTAAAGAAAACAGTATCTGATGAGTGATGTGAAGTGTTACACAGTTCTTGGTGCCAAACAGAATGTAAACTCACACATACAAGCAGTCTGCTTCTATGTAATTATGTACAAATATTTTCTTCCTACTGCTGCTTGTATTCAGGGCACAAGGAACAATCACAAATTAAACATTTGTAAGGGAATTTACAAACAAACAATATGTTCAATTTAGTGCTGCCACACAACAACTCACAGTATCCTGATTGATGTTATTAAACAATGTGGTCAATTAATAAGACTATAAAGTGTCATAAATGAAGGAGTATGGAAGATGCTGACAAGAGAAAACCAAGTACTTGGAGAAAAACCTACAGTGGGTAGCAGCAGTCCTTCTCAGGGGTAAACCGGTTGACGTGTGGCATTGAACATCCACCCCCATCTAAGCAGTGAGGTTAAGAATGAGTTCATCTATACTGATAACCTCCCTCTGTTTCTTCATGGCATGTTATGAGTAGCTATTTACTTTTCTGAAAGAAAAACCTGTCCCAGCGCCACTTCATCACAAATCCCACATGGGCTCATCTAGGTTTGAACTTTGGACTCCATGATAGCAGCCAGCAACTGACCGCCTGAACCATTGCACGGCCATAACAGAAAATAAAAGGCTAAGGCTTGGTCATCTGTCATCTGCCACTAGGCACTTCTGACATGTAACTTTAGCAAGTGTTATGAATAAGGCAGGAATGAGCAGCAGACACTTGCTAGTCTGTTGTTACATATATTAAACATGAAGTGGCTGCAGCAGGAAGAACAGAAGGTGGCAGCAATAAACAGTATTAAAAGGCATGCTCAAGTCATCAATATTGCAGTACATATAGCATGTTAATACAGCTGATTTTGTACATTTGGTACTAAAATCGACAAGAACCTACCTTACTTAAATGTTTTTAATTAAGTTTTGGTATAAGCAGAGAATGTTATGTCTGCTCAGCAGTTTTTTTTAGTATCATTTATGTGCAACAATTCCCTGTAGAAATTTCCAACGTGCTGTATACAAGTCAACATTTATAATAATAGACAAAACAGCATATTTTAACATACTTACAGCATAAATGTCTTGATAGCCATTAGGAGCGCCATTTGAGCGGTGACATTTAAAAGTGAAGTTGTCTTTTGGGTTTTGAGGATTTACATACTGGATAGCAACTCGACCCTCCACACTTCCCAAGGCATAACCCGTGGGAGACTTCTTTTTGTCACGAAAGATGGCAACACATCGATGCTGATATTTCAGAGGTGATTCAATACGTTTGTATTCTTGTGGTTTGCCTTCTAACTGATAAACAATCAGTCCACGCCCTGCAGTCCCAACTACAGCCATTGGGTAGTCCTGTTGCAAAACAATTACAAAATAAAATAACAATTTGGGCTCAAAACACAGAATGTTGGCACAACTGGCAAATGCAGTGGCAACACACCCGCTTAGCTAGAATCGACCCCATGGCAATTATTCCCCCAACTAATTATGAGGGCTGGTTCAATAAAAATTTGGATAGGTTCAATGTTGTGGTCATCAATGGCAAAGCTCAAGTAACAAGCAACAGTTACACATGTACTTGTTGCATGACAAAACCTTGTAGCATTTCACACTGCACATACCCACTCTAACACAGCCCAACACAAACCACTTGTATTCAACATTCATATGATTGCAGAGAGCAGTGTTATAGTATATCACTTCATAGTCACAAATTGCTAGACTGCATTAACTTGTTAATTGTAGTAACACAGTTCTTGATAAGAATAATAGCCCTTGTGGCTTGGTGTGAACAAAGAACACTGCAAGGCTGCAGCACAAAGAAAACACATATTGCTACGTGGTGAACCTCTGACAGACTAACTCCAGTCATACATGCATCCACACAGATATGTCTGGCATTGCAAAGGTGTGACTGAAAGGTGTGAATAATGCCTGCCCTACAGCACTGCAATAGCACTCTACGTTTAAGACACACAATTTGTCCTGACCCATAACGCAGAACCTTCGATGTACCAAAGAGATTTTTGTTAATGGCTACTACCAGATCTCTCTGAAACTTCAGTAGTTCATGTACTAACCACAGAGTCAAGTGACTTCAATGTCCATGTTATCTTTAACACAACAAAGTCCTGTCAATTCAAAATGCAGCAGACAACCAACCACAATTTGATCTGAACATTTTCACAGGGAACTACACAGGGGAACATGTATGTTTGAAAGCCAAGTTATAAAATAAGCTTCTGAGGGCACAATGCGGCCTATAATTCATGAAGTTCGGCAAGATTCCATAATACCAAATATAATCCATTAACCTTTAAAGGCCTAATGTTAGATATATCTAATGCAGCCTGCACTCCCCAGTGGCCGAATGTTATATATATCCAACACCGTGCATGCATTAAGTTTTTCAGCACTCACGATCTTTGCTTGAGTAGGAAACACAAACAAACTTGTTGTGGGTCCCACAACAAGACCTGGTATTCGTCAGGAGCAATGATGTCATTTATGGCGGTCCGGGTTTCTACATTATTTATGTGCACACTTGACCTTTGGGGATCAGCTGAGGGAGTGAAAGGCACAACACAGTAGACCATTGTTTTGAGGCTGAAATGTAGAACCTCAATGACGATGAGCTCTAGCTAGTCTTCTGGCAGCTTTCGTAGAAGTGTGGTGCATCTTGATATTTTGTAGTGGCGGACTGGCTTATACGCGACAGTGGCAGATTGGTTAGAAACAGCAATCCACAATTTTTCACAACGTTTATTGTCCAAGGTGCAAGTGTTACGTTTCACGGTCGTGTCTGAAGTTACATTATCAGTG
>Ga0268261_10004849_pt1 | contig 10147 bp, 3 predicted proteins | sample TergutNc150P1_FD_190353 | JGI IMG/M metagenome (GOLD analysis project Ga0268261, IMG submission 190353) | Nasutitermes corniger P1 segment gut microbial community from laboratory colony in Florida, USA - Nc150 P1 (SPAdes) (version 2) | ecosystem: Host-associated > Arthropoda: Insects > Digestive... | reverse complement strand
TATATATATATATGACATTAGTAGCCTAAGGGTTAATGATTTAATCCTTATCCTGCTAACGTGGAGAAAATGGTGAGCTCCTAATAATGCCAGCAAATAGCAGATGGGTTTTAATTCAGTGTTTAAAGGGTTAAACGAATAAATCACCTGCACGCTGTATTCAAACTCACCACATCATTACACCAAGCATCACTCCGCACGGTCTAAACGGAGCTAATTACAAAGATTTTAATAATTGCTCATTTTTAACTTTTAATTATATTACTTACACAATTTTAACTGAAATTATAATTTTAATTATATGGAGTGATGATGACACAACTGACCACGTTTGTACATTTATAATTTTTATGATAATAATATAACACTGAAGGTGGCAGCAATAGCGGCCGAAACATGTTGCTGAGAATGTAGTGAGTAAAACACATCACAAATATCGAAGTACGTTTTGTTGGTCTTAAAGAAACTGTTGGTTTCTCAATAAGGACTCAGTTCCCCGAGGTTAGTGAAGTCTGTCTTGTAAAATGCGCTTTGTTGCTCAGAGCTTGCGAAAGATTTTCTTGTACTTGTTGAAGACTTAACGGCAGTTTGTAGTCGTTGTGAAGCAGTTAGAAAGTATCTATGCTTCCGTCGATACTGTATCCCCGTACTTGCCGACCTGGTCATAGGGTAATTGGGGAGAAGAGAAAACTACATAATGAGGAGATTAGTAATCTGTACTTCTTATCAAATATTATTCGGGTGATCAAATCGAGAAGAATGAGATGGACGGAGCATGCAGCACGTATGGGAGAGTGAAGATGTGTATACAGGGATGTGGTGGGAGAACATGAGAGAAAGATACCACTTGGAAATCCCAGGCGTAGATGGCAGTATAATATTAAGATAGATCTTTAAGAAATGGGATGGGGCAGGAATTGGATTGATCCGGCTAGGGATAGAGATGGGTGGCGGGCACTTGTGAATGCGGTAATGAATCTTCGGGTTTTGTGGAATGCGGGGAATTTCTTGACTAGCTGAGAACCGGTTAGCTTCTCAATGAAGACCCTGCTGCATGGAGTAACTAAGTCAAGGCGTGATGACCTTTGACCTCAAGCTGTGAATTCTCCCTGCCGCTTGACCATGTCCCATCTCGCCTGTGCCTGATTCTAAACCTCCCATCTTTTCCACGCTTCGTTCCCTTACACTGACAATAGAGAAGGCTGAAGGATTTAAGGGTGTGTAGTTGGGAAGAACAACTTGTTTCGCCAATTTATATCTCACAATTTTGATGCTCCTACATATTTCGGGCACAAATCGCAGCCATCTGCGTACCTCGTAGAGCCACAATACTTGGGAAACATGCTGTTAGTCATAAGTGGTGAACTACTTACACGCTGTATCGTACGACGATTGGTTAACAAATATTAACATATTATTAAAATTATAATAAAAGTAATGAATTAAAAGTTATGTAAAAAGTATCCAAACATCTTGTGCTAACAGATATTTTCTCGGTTTCTAATGGGGCCGAGATTTGGAATTTTTTATGTGTTCTGTGTACTCAGTGAATGAAGGAATAGTAATTTCATTCATGGAGTGCCGTTGTAATGCTATAGCTGGTACGATAAGCTATTAACTGGCACAGTGGGTTGCAGTACCATTGGACTGTACGTCACTATATTGCTATGCGCTGGTACAATAGGCTATTAACCGGTACAGTGGGCTGCAGTACCAATGGACTCACTGTCACTGTACTGCTATAGTTGGTACAATAGGCTATTAACTGGTACAGTGGGCTGCAGCACCATTGGACTCTATGTCACTGAATTGTTATGCACTGGTACAATAGGCTATTAACTGGTACAGTGGGCTGCAGTACCAATGGAGTCACTGTCACTGTACTGCTATAGCTGGTACGATAAGCTATTAACTGGTACAGTGGGCTGCAGTACCATTGGACTCTATGTCACTGTACTGCTACAGCTGGTACAATAGGCTATTAACTGGTACAGTGGGCTGCAGTACCATTGGACTCACTGTCACTGTACTGCTACAGCTGGTACAATAGGCTTTTAACTGGTACAGTGGGCTGCAGTACCATTGGACTTGCTGTCACTGTACTGCTACAGCTGGTACAATAGGCTATTAACTGGTACAGTGAGCTGCAGTACAATTGGACTCTATGTCACTGTACTGCTACAGCTGGTACAATAGGCTATTAACTGGTACAGTGGGCTGCAGTACCATTGGACTCTATGTCACTGTACTGCTACAGCTGGTACAATAGGCTATTAACTGGTACAGTGGGCTGCAGTACCATTGGACTCGCTGTCACTGTACTGCTACAGCTGGTACAATAGGCTATTAACTGGTACAGTGGGCTGCAGTACCATTGGACTCGCTGTCACTGTACTGCTACAGCTGGTACAATAAGCTATTAACTGGTACAGTGAGCTGCAGTACCATTGGACTCACTGTCACTGTACTGCTACAGCTGGTACAATAGGCTATTAACTGGTACAGTGGGCTGCAGTACCAATGGACTCATTGTCACTGTACTGCTACAGCTGGTACAATAAGCTATTAACTGGTACAGTGGGCTGCAGTACCACTGGACTCACTGTCACTGTACTGCTACAGCTGGTACAATAGGCTATTAACTGGTACAGTGGGCTGCAGTACCAATGGACTCAGTGTCACTGTATTGCTATAGCAGGCCCACTCTAAGTGTTCTTACTAATTTACCCTTCAGTTTAGCACACCAAATTTCCCCATTCCCTTGTGAAATACATGTTTTTAGAGCAAGGCAATGTGCTTACAGCATGCCCTCGTCTCTAACACCATTCAGTGGCACTGTAGCACAACTAATTCGCTTCAATTATCTCGCCCTTTCACATAAGAAATAGCCGACACCAAGGGATGATTTGTCATCGGACCAATAGGAGCTGCCATTCTCCCCTTCCTTAAAGTTGTAATCCTCCAATGGCAAATGCCGGAATAATGTGGGCTGCTTATGAATAGAAAGGGAAGAGCGGGCGGGTGCGGTTGTGTTACATGCTTGTGCGCTTTGCGTTCAGGTTTTGTTTTTTAGGGGCATTTGCCTTTTTCTCCCCCCCCCCCCTCTCTCTGCTTCTTGATATAGTACATGGAAACCTAAAAGGGGCGCGTTTGTGAAACATTAAACTATGTGACTTTGCGTGTTGCTTCTTTCTCCGTACCTTGACCACTAGCTGACTGAATGACTGACTGACTGACCGACCGACCGACCGAGTGACTGACTAATTCGCTAATTGACTGACTGTCTGACAGACTGACCGATTCACTAATTGACTGACTGACTGACAGACTGAAAGATTCACTAATTGACTGACTGACTGACTGACCGACCGAACGACCGACCAGCTGAGTGACCGACCGACCAACCGACCAACTGAATGACCGACCGACCGGATGACTAATTGACTGATCGACTGACTGATTGACTAATTGACAAATTTACTGACAGAATAAATGATTGACTGACAGACCGATCGACTGACTAAATGAATGATTGACTGACTGACTGACTGACCGACCGATCGACTGATTGACTGACTGACTGACTGACTTATGAATAACTGACTGACTAACTAATTAACTAAATAATCAAACAACCAATTAACTAAGCTGAGAGTCATTCAGGTTTCAAGTATTTTAATTGCCTTTATGCAGTCTTATAGTTCTGGATTTTGGCTTTGGTGGGGAAACGAGAATCAAAGGATCAAGGAGACAGCATGAACACCGGAACATACACTGGGAGGTAATAGTAAGGTCATTAGATAAAAAATACGAAAGTTCGTGGAGAGTGTCATTACACTCACTTGACAAACCAAAAAATGTACATAAATAATATATATTTTATCTTGTATTATTATTTAACAACATGTATCGGTCACTTCTGCGACCATCATTACGGCGTCACGCAATAATACAGAAAATATACAAACAATCGCACAAAATGTCTAATTACAACCACCCAATGCTACAGTCAATTCCTTAAGCGCTGCCTCTGGTCAATTTATGTTGCCGTTAAAACATATAAAATTAGATCTCTTTGTATGGCTTGTTAGTTGTCCTTGTGTATGGCTGGCAGACCCCCTGCTAGTTAAGTAAAGATGTGTATCAGCTGTACAGCTATGAAGCGACAAGAACACGCTCAGTTTTACCTGTTCTTTAAGATAAAATAATTTGACATTTTACTGTTCGCACAGTCCACTGTACGCACCGCAACGTCCCTCACCAGTCTGCACCACAATCCACCACATATACCTGCTGTGTACATCACTCCACTAAATCATGCTCCAAACAACCAGTCGTAACTACAGGGTCCGGCAGAAATACCTGACGATTTTGCAAAACAGTTGTGAGTGGAAACGTTGGCGTGGGGAATTTGTCCTTGAGCGCTCTTCTAGCGAGACTCAAAGCATTTAAGTTGCCATGGAGCGCTGGTCTGTAGAGCATCGGGCTTTTGCTGTTGTAATGCCGTAAATCGGAGGGGACTTGGTTTTACTGGAGACACCCTATGGGACATAAGTATACAAGTAGCGTGAGGGGTTCGTAACGTGGATACACTGATAAAGGGTAGAATCTGCCACCAGCCAGTAAATACTGACAGTGCGCTATAAGGGTGTAGTACTGACAAATAACTGATCAAACACACACTTGACTGTAGACAGTCTATATATTGTAAAATAGTGAAGGGACGCTATAGTACAGATATGAAGGGGATATTAAACGACAAAACCAGAAAGATAAAATGATTATCTTGCTCTCGTATAAACCCGAATAATTACGAATTTAGAATTTAGTTCCAGTCGTCCGAATGATATTACTAAAGTGTTCCACTCGAATTAATTTGGAATACAGAAAGTTAATTCAGTCAATTCGGCTTACCTTGTAATATGATGAAACGATGCCACATCGTTATCGATATTACATTTTGTATAATAATTATTATTCTCAGAGTCTTGTAGATACGTAGTGACCGTCGACCAGCGATTCCTTCGAGTGAATGCCGAGTCAGCAAAAAGCGGGGGTTTATATTAGAGCAAATTGATGCATAAACATAATTTCCCGTTGAGACAAACTGAACGCGTCAGATTTGGGAGTTAAGCTCTTCGAAAGAATGGGGAACTGACAATTAAGTGCTTAGTTGCAACTGTGAACGATCGTTTGTTTCGCAATGCGGAAATATATGAAACCTAACTGTAACTGTTTCAACATACAATTCCAGAAAATACCAAAATTAACATAAGAAATATAACATACAATAATTTACATTTTACACTCGTTACAATCGCCCTTGGGAAGACGAGATTTGGGGTTGTAAAGTTACATCCATCAAATCTTAACAGTCAGAGAAAATACAACCTGTAACGAATGTACAAATGGGAATGAAATAAAATACAATGTAGACCATTTGTAAAACAAATAAGTACGAGTCAATGGTTGAGTACACGTAACAGTGAAATGTGTGTAATGAAATCATACAGCAATGCGTACTTGGTCAGTAGTACAAAGTCTATCTATTCAGTGCTACCGGATATGGGTTTTGCTGCGTTTGCTATAATTGGAGACGCATTCTCAGGGTCACCCTGATATGCGTCCAGCACGGCCGTCTCAGCTCGCGTGATGTACTGAGTAACTTGAAAACACGACGTTCTGTTCTGTGACTCTCGGCTGTGGTTCTGGAGTTCGATGCTGTTGAGGGGAGATAGCACTTTCAGTATCTAGTGTTTCAGTGGCGGTACACCGTAGTTTGTCAAAGTGTAATCGTAATAGAAAAATCCTAATCCTAATAACACAATACTAGTAGTCAAGATAATAGCAATTGTGTGCCAACGTATTTCAGTTTGTGAACCTTGTGAACTTTGATGCACGTGCATTAACGAATCAATGTCTATTGAGTGCAGGGGCGTTGCGAGACGAGATTATATGTTGTCCAGTGTTTGTAGTGTCGGCATTGTCATCTCGTGTAGCTGTTGGGAATCGTGCGGCGAGATTATTGGAACTTTATCAGGCAAGAAGATATGTGGAGTGTCACGTTCCGTCTGCATAGACCCGCGTAGCGTAGGATATATATTCAAATCCGCTGTTACACATGGCAGGCTGATGCGTTGGTTAGTAGTCTGGCGTTCACGAGTACTTGTGTGTGGGGAGGACTGGCTTCGTTCTCCGGGCAGCGTACTGTCAGTTGCCGTGGCGTTGGGAAGTGATATATCCAGATGTTCCGGTGCTGTATCATCGTTGATTGTTGATAGTTGAGAAGTAAATTTCTCTTACATAGTTGTTGGCTGTTTGGACTCTGGAAGAATAAACTAGCGGCACAGGTAAGTCTTTGTGTATTAACTATCGTTGAATCCAACGGGCATACAGTTATGCTACTTGAAACGCATTTACTGTAGTCTTTCTCTGTGAAAGGTATATAGCCGTGTTTACTGACTTGTATCGCCAAATACGGATAATCAATAGCATACTGAACAAATCTGTCTGGGGATATTCTTTCAGGCAAGATAATAATTTTATATAGCGTGAAGCTATGATCTGCAGACTTAAGGGGAATATGTAAAATGAGTTTAATGCTGTGGGAATTGGCAACAATGGACACTTTAGACAATTTATAATATTGATGAATATCTTCGGTTCTAGTGCGGCTATCAGTTCGTATCCCTCTGGCAAATGAAGGGTTATGTTTCTAAGTACATAGTGCTTTGTCCCAAAAATGTAAGATTAAACTAAAGTAGGTCTCGTGTAAATTTCTGATATCGTTCCCATATACTGCAACGCGCCATTGATCGTTTGACAAGATAACATCTCTCTCCTTCATAAATATGACACTGTGATTAAGTTCAGAAGTTGCCGTAAACTATTTTCTCTGTTTTACAACTCGTTTACCGTTCGCATAGTATGCCTAAGTTTGTTCTCGTGGTTATCAGCTATTCAGAACTAGGGGGCGTCTATCGTTTCGTTGGGAAATGTAATGGGTCGCTACTCCCTGAATGAATTTCCTAATCCACTATATATACGAAATAGCCTCTAGAGAAAATATCTATGCTGGTAGACTACGCTTCTCGGGGTCGCTCTGTATTCGCGTACAACGTAACGCCATGTCTATAGATTTATGTTCTCCCGTGAGATTCTCCCGATCTCACACCTCAAACAGCAAACACACTCTTCAATAGGATAGCTTGTGTTCCTGTTATTCGTCGTCAGCCCCAACTGACATAATCCTTGTCTCTCCAACGAGACCGCTCAGTCCTGCTGAGATAAATCGTGAGATTTTCGCACAATCTCACCCGTTAAACGGCGAACATATTCCTCTAAAGGACAGCTATGTTCCCGTTTCGTCGTCAGTCCCAACTGACGTGACCCTTTCTCTCCAACGGGACTGCTCAGCCCAGCTGAGATAAGCCGTTGTCCCAAACAACGCGAGTTTGGTCGTCCCTGAGTGACGCACCGAAAATACTATGGACCTTACATCGGCTCCTAGCCGGTCCACCGAACTATAATCTTCTGACATTACATCGTTACGAGTACGTTCTTACGTCGCGTGCCCCGCTCATCGTAAATTCCTAAAGTTCTACCAACAGTGGATTATCTGTGTCACAGCTTTGTAAGCATCTGCAAGACTACGTCAGACGCGTGGACGTCTCCACGAGTATGACTTCCCTCCCCGACTTCGAGTCAGGCATTCAGTGCTTACGCATGGCTCGCTCTGAAGTGAGGCTCATATCACATTCCAGTCAGTTGTTACACTGACCGTTCCATATTGACGTCTTGCCAGAAAAACACAGCAAAAGAATTTCGGCTCTCATTTCCCAACCAATTTACTTATGGTACTGAAATTTCGATTTCCCTAGTCTGTGATAGCACACGAGAGTTTAGTACCTAGGGTTCGACTTAGCTTCGCGATCTTGAGCGTTCGTTCGGATTTCCTTTCCCTGGCGAGTTTCTCGTTCTCCCTCTCCGTCTTTGCTGTGCAGGGCATTCCTTGGCAAAATGCCCTATGCCCTGGCACTTATAATACTGGGATGCGGCCTCAGACCTAACTCTAAGAGTTGGTTCGAACTTATGCCCTGCTATCCTTTCCCTTTGGAGTTTTGGGCCCAAGTTGAAGTGCGAACTAGCTGGCTCAGCAACATTCGACGCTTCTAGTTTCAACGTTATTATTTCAACCGTATTTTCCGGTTCCCACCTGCCAATTCGTGCAGAAGCTTCAAGGGTTACTATGAAATTTCTAAATGATTCGTCGGCTCTGAGCCTGGCCACTTCGGGATAAGTGCGATTAGTAAAAGTTCCTTGTGAATTGTCGGTGTTCCTAGGGACATCCGCTCTTTAAGTATTTGAATTTCTGCTTTACACTCTTCTAGTTCTTGTTGTAGTTGTGCGTAAGCCATCGTTTACCAGTAGTCGAGTAAAAAAAATTTTGACAAACAAACCACAAAAGGAATGGGGAAAAAATTTTGCTCTGTTCGCGGTCTAATTTCGTTTACGTATCTCTTCCTTCACTCTCTCGTTAAAGTACATATCTCAACCATTTAGTTATAGATCCTGTACTACCACACTGCGCACACTTAATTCGCGTGATGCTATCCTGTCTGATAATTGCACCGCCGCTATCAAATTTAGTTAAATCCCACCGCTGCCACCATTTGTAATGCCCTAAATCGGAGGGGACTAGGTTTTACTAGAGACACCATATGGGACATAAGTATACAATTAGCGTGAGGGGTTCGTAACGTTGATACACCGATAAAGGGTAGAATCTGCCACCAGCCAGTAAATACTGACAGTGCGCTGTAAGGGTGTAGTACTGACAAATAACTGATCAAACACACACTTGACTGTAGACAGTCTATATATTGTAAAATAGTGAAGGGATGTTATAGTACAGATATGAAGGGGATATTAAATGACAAAACAAGAAAGATAAAATGATTATCCTGCTCTCGTATAAACCCGAATAATTACGAATTTAGAATTTAGTTCCAGTCGTCCGAATGATATTACTAAAGTGTTCCACTCGAATTAATTTGGAATACAGAAAGTTAATTCAGTCAATTCGGTTTACCTTGTAGTATGATGAAACGATGCCACATAGTTATCGATATTATATTTTGTATATTAATTATTGTTCTCAGAGACTTGTAGATACGTAGTGACCGTCGAACAGCGATTCCTTCGAGTGAATGCCGAGTCAGCAAAAAGCGGGGGTTTATATTAGAGCAAATTGATGCATGAACATAATTTCCCGTTGAGACAAACTGATCGCGTCAGAGTTGGGGATTAAGCACTTCGAAAGAATGGGGAACTGACAATTAAGTGCTTAGTTGCAACTGTGAGCGATCGTTTGTTTCGCAATGCAGAAATGCATGAAACCTAACTGTAACTGTTTCAACATACAATTCCAGAAAATACCAAAATTAACATAAGAAATATAACATACAATACTTTATATTTTACACTCGTTACACTGTGAAGACGTATTTAAAAAACAACGATTTTGTCTTGACTCAGAGGATATTTCGTCGGGACTTCAATATTCATCGGAACGAGTGTCCCTAGTCGCAGTACTTCTTCTTCTGAGGATATCTCAATAGCAAGGTGTACGAAAAGAAACCAAGGACAGAGGTGAATTTGAAACAAAACATCAGGGAAGAAGTGGCAGCAATTTCTCCCAACATGCTGCAACGAGTAATGCAGAACTTCCAGAAACGTTTGGGAGAATGTGTTGACAACAAAGGACGCAACCTCACAGACACTATATTCAGGAAGTGAATGTTGTAATTAAATGCTTTGAGTTAAAGATAATTTTAGTAATAAATTTGCTTAAAAAGATAGTACACTTTTCATTTTATTTTAATTTTATTTTAACTGCCGGACCCTGTATTAACCGTTTAAACGCTGAATTAAATCCCATCTGCTATTTGCTGGCATTATTAGGAGCTCACCATTTTCTCCACGTTAGCAGGATAAGGGTTAAATCATTAACCCTTAGGCTACTAATGTCATATATATATGGAGCACCTATTCTTGATGTTTCTAGATCACACACAACGACGCACCACAGTCGGTAGGACTCCTCTGGACGAGTGATCAGCTCATCGCAGAGACCTCTACCTGACAA
>Ga0268261_10004848_pt1 | contig 10148 bp, 7 predicted proteins | sample TergutNc150P1_FD_190353 | JGI IMG/M metagenome (GOLD analysis project Ga0268261, IMG submission 190353) | Nasutitermes corniger P1 segment gut microbial community from laboratory colony in Florida, USA - Nc150 P1 (SPAdes) (version 2) | ecosystem: Host-associated > Arthropoda: Insects > Digestive... | reverse complement strand
GATGTTAATGAATTGATGGAAGTATTAAGTTACCATTAGGGTATATATGTTGTATTTATAAGGGGAGTCTAGATGATAATGGTTGTAATGATCTTATTGTACGGATGTATTGTGATTAATGGTATACACCACTGCCACCGGGTAACCACACAATTGCAGTGTTAATAAATATTATTATTATAATTCCTTTACTTACCAGTATTTTGTCAGGTTTTATAGGAACAATAAATAGTGACAATAATTAACAAAAATGGCATTATAACGTAAGATTTTAGTACCACCTGATCTGTAGGAAAAGCGCTGTCACCACCGCCGGTTAAAAAATATTGAAGAATAAAGATCATAACTATAACAAATGGACTCGTGTTCGTTTGCATCAAGGTCCATACTTGAAAACTGAAAACCTTAAACGGTAGCCTAACCCCATTCCTATAATACAAGCTACACGTAAATGCGGGCCTTTTATTAAAGCAGAAAAGTTAGAGTCTAAATTAGAAACTAATTATCAGCCAGTGCATTCAAAGTAATTCATAACGTGTTGAGACGTAAATTATCATATTATCCTACGTTCGGTGCGTACCAAGATGATACTGACAGTTCATTTAAAATCGGGCGTTCTGGTTTTAAATATGACGATAAAAACGTATTTGTAGATTTCAGAAATTACAAGGCAACACAAGGCCTCTGGGAACTGCTAACAAAACCTAGACCTGATAAAAATGTGGTCACTTTTCAGGACAAACAGGCATATAAACAAATACTCTGACAGTCTAACACACACAGCCTTAAGTATAGTCCTATATGTAAGATCAAAGCAAAGGCCTCAAGTATACGCAGTTTATTTCACGACTGTTTACTGACAAAAAGAAAGTTCCTTGGGAATCTGTGTAATGTCTCTAGGTAAAATTTATTACTATCCTAAGCACACAGCGGTGTTTAGTTCAGTAGCAAAGTTAGTGTGGGTCGCTAAACGTAAAAAGAGAAATATCGAAGAATGGCTGTAAGGTCAAGACACGTATACACGGCATAAACATGTACATAAGGGTTACCTCGAAATCCATATACTGTAACAAGTGTTGATGATATATGAGAAATGGATCTTGCAGACCTAATTTCCCTGTCGAGATACAATGATAAATACAAATACCTCTTAAATGTAATAGACATATTTTCGTGTTATACCTGGAGCTAACCTCTAAAGTACAAGATTTTCATACGACTCACAACCCTGATATAAAGGGAGATGTTACTGAGCGATTTAATCGTAATCTGAAGAAGAAAATTCATGACAATTTGACTAAGAATAACACGTACCGCTACTTGGACGTTATAAACGACCTTCTTACAAGTTACAACACTGTCCATTCCAAAATAGGCTTTCCCCTGAGCAAAATATCCCCCTCGGACATTTACTCTGTATGCGAAATTTGAATAGCCTGCGGGCCAAAATTCCTCACGGACGTGTTAAATTTGAAGTGGGTGATCTTATTTCGCGCGCACCACAACCTGCTTATGAACTTTCAGGCTTCCAAGATCGTCGTATCCAAGGGCAATTTTACAATTACGAACTTGTTAAAGTTACTGTATCACTCCGAACTGTTTCAAATTGATAAAATATTGCGCACACGTAACAAAAACGGTATTAAGCAACATCTTGTAATGTGGAAAGGATACGACGAGACTTTTAACAGTTGGGTAAACGTATACGATATTAAATGAATATAATGAATATTTTGACGTAACAATACCATCAGACAGTTCCGGTTATTATTACCTGGACTATACAATAGCTAATAATACAACTAAATTAGCCACACCGCTCGAGTTGGAATCAAACAAATGGAAAGTCGGTTTGGTAAAAATATCGTATCCTAATGGCTAAAAAAACGTTTCCAACACAATTCAATTCGTTTAGATTCGCTGGATGTCATTTTTCTTGTAAAAGACTATGAATCTGTTTGATCGTGTCATATGTTTCTTATTTGTAGGAACCTTCTAAAAAGGAAATGTTTATGCGCTTATTTAATGAGTACCTAAATAAATATGCAGAAGAGGAACAGAGTAAACAATTGTTTCATTCGTGTTACGGGGAAAATTCCGATAAAATTCATAATCATGCAGTATCTCACTACCCCTCCCGTGTATAAAATGGAATCGTAGATTTAAACGAAACAATTAAGGACCTCGGTAATTGCCGTACTTCTAGAATAACTACCACTAAAACACAAGACTGACTTTACTACACCAGAGCCTATGTATGCGTATACTGATATCATAAAACCAAATTAGATTTATGATTCTTACGTTAAAAGTTTAACGACTCCACACTTTTGTTTTTAGTACAGGATATTATAAATTTGACTTCCCTATGTATAGACCTGTAGAACAGTCTTTTATAGTCTTTTATATGTGCCAATTGAAGATTGTGATATCTCTAGCTTTGTAAAATTACACTTTTAAAACAAGTCCCCGGTGCAATGAAACGCAGTAAATAAATTACAGTGGATCGATATACCCGATACTATGTAAATCAAAGTGATGGTGGCCATGAGGTGGGTCCTGTTTACTGGGCAAGTTTTACGGTTGAGAGGGGTAACGGTATAGGGTATTTCTTCAGGGGACTTACGTTTTGTTAAACCACTGTATGTATTCACGTGCAAAGGCGGTCGTAAAAGAGGTCTTACAAACAGGTTCCATTATAATAACAGATGTTCTTAATAAAGACCCGGATCAGCCTTTAGGGGATATTTTAAAAAATCGATTTAGTGAGGCAAAAGATAATCTCGAACAAAAAATTAAAACGATGACGGCGTCTCGCCTTAGTTTAAAAAGAAAGCGCATGTCTAAAAACGCTCAGTCTCAAAACAAACGTAGAAAGGTGAAGGATAATTTCACAGAGAAGCAGTAATGGAGTGTTTAAAATCGGGACTTGACATTTTTCTAAGGCTCAGCATACAAACATCTATAGCAAATTGTCACACGTTTACATAAAATTCTTTAGCGCCAGCTGGCAATCCTACCCAGTTGGATACCAACTGCTCCGGCCATAGTGATTAATATATTGATTTAAAATCTCTACGTCTTCTGTTACGCATCAAACTAGTGAAAATTAATAGATCGGACCTAAGTAGAGCAGAGTGAAACACAGAGAGCTGCGTTAATAACCTTTTAATTCCATGTTTAGTTTTCTAAGTGTCTCGCTAAACCTGTAACTCTTCGCGAGAAAAACTATCATTACAAAGCCTAACTTCAAAAGCTGTTTAATTATGTTTCTGACGTCTCTGGCACACATTTAGTGTCTAGTCTCTGGTATCTTGATTCGTCTCAAGAACTCGAAGACAATAATGATTACACTACCCGTTAAAAATACATTGGTAATTGTCAGTCTGTTGAACTGTACGGACGACTGCATGCCGACTTGTTCAATTCCGATAAAATGTTGGTTAATAGTATTGATATGAATATTAAACTTATTAGTACACCAGAAGCTTTTTTATTTATTGGCACCTACCGATGATACAAAAGTACGTATCAAAATTTTAGACGCTACTCTCTTTATCACTCAAGTCGAATTGAAACCCCCTCTATTCTTAGCTAACGCTAATGTTCTAGCTAAAAGCGTAAAGCACGTTATCCTCTTATTACGCATACTCAGATCAAAAATTTACAGCGAGTTCTGGGAACTCATCATACCTCTATAAATAATGCATTACTTGGGCAGCTGCCAGACCGGATTCTTATAGTTTCAGTAAAAAATGCAGCATTTGTTGGCTCTGCCAGTACTAATACTTTTCACTTTCACTATTATAATATGAAAATTCTTGTGCTCTATATAAACGGGTTTCAACATATTTTGAAATAACATAAAATGGGTTGCTCTTCACCCTGTGGATCTCCAAGAGTTTACGAAATATTATTTTCAAGTAATGGTATCCATCACGAAGATCGTGCTCATATGATTACATTTCCACAAAGGTTACCTACATACTAGGTTTTGACCTGACACCTGACAGAGGCTGATGAGGAGCTTGTAAGCTAACCTTGTCAGGGAAATATACGCATTGAAGCGCTCTTTATAAAACCCCTCCCCAAACTTGTAACATGCATTTTGTATGCTGAATTCCCCGGACACAATGAAGTTGATAATTCTAGAAACGTTACCGTAGAATGAATTCCATTCAAATTCATAACGTTTTAACAAAATATGTAAAATATTTTCCAGTGATTTACCCTACAGATCTTTTACCATCCACACTTATAAAACCGTCAAGAATTGCCATTAACTTTGATAAGCATCATATGGTCGTTTCGCATTGGGTAGCAGTTTGTTTCTCCAATTCTGGATTCGCCGAATATTTTGATTCGTACGGCCTACCACCTGTCAAGTATGAAATTATGGCATACCTACAGCGCCACTTAATTTCGTGGACATTTAATCGCCACAGACGGCAGGGTCTAACTTCAAATGTCTGCGGACATTGCTGCGGCCTCTGCGTCCTCCACAGAGGCAGGGAACTATCCATGACGCCATTCAATACGGTTTTACCTTCTCGCTACACCTGTAACGATAAGAAGGCAATGTGTGTCTCGCACTCAGTTTGGAGTGTCCCGCTTGCGGCCAGTTGGTAGAGAAGCATTCGCGCAAGTCGCAGATATAAATAAAGGCACGTACATTCAAACTCATCAGTCTACAATGTCACTCATAGTGACTAATTTCACATTCTTGGAAGGATGGGATAATGAAATCGTGGACAAATCGATGGCAGTTGCCGACTCCCAAAGTAATAGTGTCTCGTCATATGTCCGTAAGAGACCATTCGAATGAGAATAAGTACCTATGTTTAACGCTAGAATAAATCAGGCTATTGATCATGGGTGTAACTGGAATGATGGTGATATTCCATATTCAGAGTTGGAAATTGTGCTAAATCGCGAATTATCATCTGCAGTTGCTATCTATTACATTAGACGTCAGAAAACAAATTTTATTAGCAGTCATATCGCCCGGGCAGTTAATGATATTACTCAGCTAGTTTGCCCTGAACTAGACGACATTAGTCTGCCTGCCATCAGCTGCACGTTTGTATGTCACAAGTCCAAACATGTTTGTGCATTGGGAACAGCCTATTCATTAGCTCAGTGGCTCAACTGTTACATACTTAGTCCACAATATGTGAAGTGCCCGCCTCCGCCTGAATATAATTAATGTTTTCCAGATGACGGGGTTGTTTCGTCGCACCTACTATCTCAACGAGCAAGAGACAAAGTATGTCTCCATCTACCTCAATAATGACGACTTCAAACCGCAAGTAAAAATTGGAAATTTTTCTGGTCATGCAGTGTTAAACGAAATACAGTGTTTCATTCTGGTAATATTCAAAAGTGATATACCTAAGAATAAAGTGCACGAACTTGGTGACTCGCAACATACGCTGTCAGAGTACTGTGGACGGTATATGCGCATTACGAGTGAGAACACTTAAGTGTGTCTAATAAAATGATTGGTAGTAATTGATGGACTTTGCAGGTGGCTGCATAGGCAAAGAAGTCATGAAATACGGCAGACTACAAGATGAACTTTTAGAGTGGGGTAATAATTTTATTGAATCCAAACCCTTTTGTACCCTTCCAGACACAAATATCATTGATTTCAATATATTGTGGAATGAAGTAAAGTATAATAACAGTTCTTTTTTCTGATAAGTAAATGGTTGTAAGTGTGGATGTATTTTTTATTATAATAACGTAAATTGTACGTTTATTAATATAAAATTGTACTTTTAATAAAAATAAAAACATTGTATATATTTGTAAAATGTGAAAGTGTGCCTTTTTAGCCTAATTACCTAGGATAGCTTCGTTTAAGACAGATGTTTAAAGCCGTAGGATTCGAACCTAAAATCTTTCAATTATGAGTCTAATATCTTACCGCTTTAGCCACCTTTTTCTAGTGTCGTATATCGTTTAAAGTAGTAGCCTTATTGTAAAATGACGTTTAATAACAAAACAAAATTGTCGCGCTAACAACCATATTGTTAAATGACCGCCTTATTCAAAAAACACTTTAATGTTTGGTTTAAATAGCGCGCTAGTCCACCATATTTAAGAATGTCCGCGTAATTAAAATAACAAGTTAAAATTAGGTTTAAATAGTGCGCGTTTCGGCCATATTGTAAAATAGCCGTTATATGAAATTACAAGTTAAAGTTAAGTTTAAAATTACCACTCTAGTCGCCATATTACTTTAAATTAAAAATGTCGCTTTGTTTATATCAGTAACCATAACAAGTTAAAGTTAGGTTAAGCACAAAATTCATTAACCCATCCGCCATATTTTGTTTACATCACGTGACAATAACAAAGTTTCAAAATAATACAACTTAAGGTTAGGTTAAGCGGAAAGGTCTTACACCCCGCCGCCATCTTTTGATTACATTCTGTGACCACCGCCTATATGCAGGGAAAGGGAATGGTTAGGTTTCAAAATAAAAACAAGTTAACGTTAGGTTAAGCGAAAAGTTATTCACCCCGTCGCCATCTTTTGTTTACAATATGTGACCACCACCTGGGGACAGGGAAAGGTAAGGTGTAAGTTTCAAAATAATAAGTTAAAGTTAGGTTTAGCCCGGCGCCATACTGTCTGGTGCATTGTTTACATCAGGTGATTATCTGGGGCAGGGAGGGAAGGGTTAGGTTTCAAAATAATAACAAGTCAAAGTTGGGTTTAGCCCTGCGCCATACTGCCTGAGCCATTGTTTACGTCACGTGATCGCTTGGGGGCAAGGATGGGGAGGGAAAGTTTATGTTTATTTGCGTGTGACGTCAAGGGTCAAGGGTCAAGTGGATGGCTTACTACTCCCAGTCACCGCCACGCCAACGCCCCAGCGAGAAATATCCAGTCAGCACTTCACACCGATCCCGATTTGTGCAAAAGTGTTACACTCGCAGTATGATTATGTAGCAACGGTAATTCATGTACAATCTCTACGATGTCCTATATTTGTATAAAGCAAGCCCTTGAGAAGCCTGGACAGGCCATGAGAGTTCCAGAAATTTGAGGTTCCCAGATTTCAAGACATTCGGCACATGAATGTGGTAAGGTTGTCAGCCCTACGCACCGGCCACCTTTACCCCCAAGAAATATTCATGGTACTGATTTCTGTTAGAGTCTGAGGCAACCCAAGACCCATAGTGCGGCCGGAAGGATTACGTCTGTGAAAAATTACAAATCCCGCCACTTTTCGGTTTTTAGTGCAATGCTTCAACCATGTATATATACGAAATACGCACAAACACCCACAACATTACACGGAACTGAAAGGTGTTGTAGATATATTAGTATTTCTTTATGTAGGTAGATCACGTAATTTGTAGGGTTTCTTTAGCATTAAAGTCTATTTCAAATTTCCTCACTAAGGTAATGGATTTTGATTGTTTGTTTTACAGGAAAATAAATGAAATGCTGATGTGTACAGTCTTTTTAAATAGACTTCATATTCAGCGATTTCCCAGCGGCTTTCAGCGGGCTTTACGCCAGTAAGTAAATCAAATTTAGGTAATTTTCAGTACGGTTAAATTTACGAGAGGATATATTCATAAATTGGACCGACAGTGAGTTTTCAGATTTTTTAAAAATGTACCCTCGTAAAGTAAGGTAAATAATACAAATGTTGTTGAATTAATAAAGAACGTGTTTGTGAGTAAAAACCCATTCTCATAATTTCCTTTCTACAAGATTTGTGGAAAAACACCGAGTTCTTTGGGGGTGTAATATGGAAGGTCTTCCCCTACTACTCTTCATTCATGAAGGGAATTAAATTAAAATATAATGTATCACCCCAGGGGGAAGATGAGGAAGGAACACAGAATTTCAGCAAGGATATCTGAATGTAAATGACCACTTTCGAGATCCAAGCGTTTATCGAAAGAAACATCAACATGGATCTTAAAACATACTCAGAAGGTACGAAAATGACTTAATGGTCTTACGGCGGGTTTTATAAAAGGCGAGGTACGGGGTAAATGGCTGAGTGTTTCTTAGCTGCTTAAAAGGAATCTTAAGAGTTAATTGTAATACGCTATTAAGCCGTAAAATATTTTGTTTATTAATCGGCACGTGGGCTTGTTTATTCTGTATTCTATTTTGGTAATACAGCACACATCTATAGTGCAGTTAGTTTATCCAGAAGCCAGTACGCCGGGGACGCCAACTTACTATTTTTTCCGCAGAAAGTAGTCTGTGTTATGTGCTAACCGCAAGTCAATAAATTTTCTTGTCCGCACACACCACAAGTCTTGACAGCAGCAATATGAAATTGATTACCAATAGATGTCAGACATTTAACTGTAAGCTACCTATCATCCCGATCACGACAGTTTAATTGAAATGAAGTCACCTGCCTAAGGGGCATCCACACCTAACACAAGAACACAAACAGCGTATCCTCGAACAGTTCGCCAGTGGGGCATCTCCTTTCATAATATTCAAAATAATTTTTCCCAAATTCGTGGATGCTTAACTCCATGAGTTTATACGTACTCTACCAAACACTGTAATTCATCAGTTACAGTATCCGATAGGTTAAAAGACAAATTCAGTGCCGTAAAATTTCGTAACTAATTGGCTTGCGAACTTTTCGAGGGTGCTTGCCCAAACTGTCTATAAATTTCGAACAAATACTTTTGCGGGCCCATGGGAATTTTTAAGAGCAATATAAGTTCTTAGACTTTTATTCAGAGCTGCTAAAATTAGATTATATAAGACATTAATAAGACCAGTAGTAACATATGGAGAGGAAACATGGACGATGACGAAGAAGGAAGAACAAGATTTGCTTATTTTTGAAATGAAAATATTTAGAAGAATATATGGTCCTAAATATGAAGATGGGGAATGGAAAATTAGGACGATTTGAGAAATAGAAGAGTTGAGTAAAAGAGAAAATATAGTAAAATGGATAAAGGGGCAAAAGATAAGTTGGGTGGGTCACCTGGAAAGAATGGAGGAGGATAGGATACCCAAAAAAGATCTTCACTCCAGAACTGGAAGGGAACAGACGAAGAGGAAGACCCAGGAAAGGATGGAGAGAAGAAGTGGAAAGAGATCTTCAAGTGCTGGGAGTTAGAAGATGGAGAGCTGGTGATAGATTGAGTCCTCAGGGTCGCACCCAAGAAGGGGGAAGCGCTGGGTCGAAAACCGGGTGCTCGCACGCTTAAATTGCCATCGACTGTTTGGGCCTCTGAGATCCGTGACTCTGACGCTTGTGGGGGATCGTGAACATACATATCATCACAAAAGTCATAATTCATAACACTGAAGGTATATTATAAACGAAACTCAATACACAACCAATAACAAACAGCAAGAATAATAATACAAAATTACAAGCACGCCATGTGCTTTTGGCCGTAAAAATTCCTTACGATTCCAGGGCTATCGTAAACATTTACAACACAATCTCAGCGCTTACAGGCCACAAAAACCATTACAGTTAGAATGATATACATCAAAGTCTCTCAGAACAAAACACATAAACTGGGATAGACACAACTGAACAAAATAGAAAACGAACATAACATATGGAAAGCTGCTAGCCTCTCTTCGTATCCAGCCCCAGCATCAGCTCTTCGATGCATCATAAGTTACGCTAGGCAGGCGCCCGTTGTGCCAAACACGAAACCGAAACGGGCAATTTAAAATCACCCAACGCCAGACCAGTTTCACCTTCTCGACGTATCCTCGAGCGTCTGCGTAGCCCCCACAAAGAATCCGGGCAGCAGTCTCTCCCCAGCGGCTGGCCAACCAAATTAAGACGACTTCTTTCAGAGGAGTCCTAACTTCGAGTCCCCTACCTCAGTCCTTAAAGCCACCAAGAAATCTCGAAGAGCTGACGCCCCCAGCGTTCACTACCCCTATTAACCCATCTCCAGATGATTGCCATATATATATGGAAATGAGTGGCACGTGTGGTCCTGTTCCGGTACTTCCGCGTAGCGACGAAATTTGAGCCAGCCTGAGGCGGTCGGCTTATCATCCCCCCGTTATAGATGTCAAAAGTTTTGACTTCACGTGACATTGAACTTGACTTGTCCATAAAGGTCATTCACCCACACCGGCCTCACCGCATAAATACGTCAATATTGCCGTC
>Ga0268261_10004847_pt1 | contig 10148 bp, 4 predicted proteins | sample TergutNc150P1_FD_190353 | JGI IMG/M metagenome (GOLD analysis project Ga0268261, IMG submission 190353) | Nasutitermes corniger P1 segment gut microbial community from laboratory colony in Florida, USA - Nc150 P1 (SPAdes) (version 2) | ecosystem: Host-associated > Arthropoda: Insects > Digestive... | reverse complement strand
AGCTCCTGATGATGAGCGGCGTACCGCTCAAAACATGTTGAGCCTTTAATGAACGGTGGAATAATAAATTCTGTTACAAGGTTGCATCTTGTTGGTTGTTTCTACTGCCATTATTTATTTATTTTTTCCAAAACAATTTATTCATGACTAGGTGCTAATTATCTAACCAAACACAACATACAACAGTCATTTATTTTACACACCAACACATTTCAGCTGATCTGGACAGTTGAAGCATGTTGCAGTGTTAATAAAGTACTACTGTACTATATCTATATCTTGTGTTTGGTCAGTTAGTTAGCACTGTACTGAGATATACACAACGGGATGATGTCACACAAGATTATTCATGACTAGCTTAATTTTGATTGAGTATTGTGATGCTGTACATCACTTGCTGAAAAAAGAAATTTGGATCAAAACTCTTTAAACAAATGTGGCATTGAACTGCCAACAAACGCAAGTCATATATATTTCATATAGGAAATTATCCCACACATCAGTTGAGGAAAGGTTAAACCAAGATACCACTCTATGCACATACACACACACACACACACACATTGTTTGGAGCACTGGCAAACTTTAATACTCAACTGCACATAAACAGTTAACCTGTATGTTCCCACATGTGAACCACTCTCAACAGGCTGTAAATGATCCTGCATTATACAATTCTGTTTCTGGCAAGATATAACATTCCAAAGTTATGAGACCACAGGCATAAACAGAATGTATTTCCCTAAATACACAATGCTAATTCTAATTTATAACTTATGTTCCCCACTTTGCATAGGATATGAGCTACTGATAATTTTTGTTACATTGCCAATGAATATTACTGTGGAATTTAAAATCCACACAGAAAAAAAAAGCAGTTTTAGCAAACTTTTACATATCTTTAGTACACTATATTTCTTCCTTTGTATGTAGCACATTCTGAATTCTCAGATACGGACACTGGTACTGATCAATATAATGATAAATTTTGTACAATGAAAAGAACACACTAAGATAGTTATTTTTTCACAGATAGACATGCACAATAAATTAATGCTGTGTGGCAATTTGTGGTAGTTCCCACAGTACACAGGTTATGCAGGATGATGCAAAAAAAAATGACATTCTCTTGACCTTGTCATAATTGTTTTTGTTGACTTACAAACAATATTTAATACACATTGTGCAGGCATACATATGAATGATCTCTGTACCAAATTTTACATGCCTAGCTCAAACTGTTAGTGAGTTCGTTACATAGTCACTTGGGGTCAGTTCAAGGATATCACAACCTATGAAGCTGTGTAAGGCCCCCAAAAAAAGGCTAGCTGAATTTCATATTTTGTGACAAACACCTTTTGTATACCAATTCTTACATCACTCATATCTGTGCTGTCATTACAAGACTATGCATAGGAAAGGCTTCCAAATTTATTTTTGCATTGGGACCAGAAATGTCTTACAACTGGCCCTGTTACCACCAAACTGAAAGTAAAAGAAAATTTTCACCTGGCCACCATCCTGCTGTGTGATGTTCTACAAATAATCACATCAATAGAAGGTGCATATTTTTCCAAACCTCTTACCATACACCATTTCAGAAGCCTCTAGTAAGAGTCATTACTGCTGTACTCACAAGTTTATGATCCCACCATACTGTTATCACTGATCCTGGGGGAAATTTACAATTATGCTGCTCAGTGCCATCAAATGGCATAATGCTGATACTAAGATTTATTAAACTGGTCAGGCAACAGGTTCAGAAGTTGAAAAATAGTCCTATATAGACTCACAGACATACAAAAAATGCTGGGTATGTCCTGGAATAGGTCTGTACACAGCATTATGCAACTAATTTTGGTGATTTAATGAGGATATTTTAACCCTGTGGGGAATTAAATACCCAGCATACCTTGCAAAAGACACAACATTTAAATAGCCATCCATTACTTTGCATGTTCTTGGCTAATGACTTTAGTGGATGTTTGGTTTTCTCAGCATCACACTGCAGCAGCACCCAAGTATCAAGGAAGAAAAGTGGGCTGAAATTGTGCAGTGTTAACACTCAAAATGGAAAATACTCTTCTGTCTAATCAACTGAAATGAATAAACCATTCTATACACATGCTTAGGTATGATGCAGATAACTTACACAAGGTTCATTCATATCTGTAGAGCTACTGACTTGTATGAATTTTTTTACAGCAATTTTTTTGCACTACCCAGTATCCATGGACACATCTGACATTCATACAGATTATTTTACATCTTAGAGGGAAACCTTCAGGTGATTCTGAAATACTACCTGGCAGTGTAGAAACTTAAGAAAACAATACTGTGTTAAGTCCTTGGTCCTACTAAAATACAGGAGAAGCAGCATGTGTGTGAACCAAGTCTGACAGAGCAAAAAAAATGAATATATCACATAACAGTAGTATACAATTAAAAGATAACATCAGACTCCACTGTTGCTGTCACAGTTTGGATTCATGGACTATTTCCTCTTTTTCTATATACATAATGTATATTATAATTTTATTTCACTGTGTACACATACCACACAATTTACATGACATATATATGTGAATCCAAAACGGTTCAGTTTTGCAATTGCACAAGAATGAAACCCCCTTTAATTTACACTACAGAACAGAAATTGATGCCTTAAAACACTATTCTCTCTCAAAACCCTACAACAATTCTGAAAACACAATAGAGAGGAAGAAAACTTCATTCTGTACAAATCTTGTATTGAGAGAAATTTTAAAAAATTCTTTAGGAATTAAAAAAAATGCATTGCTACATACAGCTCTAAGGTGGCTAATGAAACGTATTTTCAGTTTCTGCTTTAAAATGGCAGTTCAGGAACATCTTCATTAATTGCCTGCATACAATATTGCTATCCAAATTACTTTGCTATGGTCCCCAACTCCTGACATGAAGTACTCTGTACACAATACGCACACAGATCAATCATTAGGTATATTGGTTCTACTATTCTATGCAAAACAGAAAAACAATCTTTATCTAAATCCTGTAAGAAAAGGAAATACCTGCCAGTACCCCAACAACGCACAGAAAGAAACCCTGAACTACTGTGATTATGTTAACAAATGCAAAGGTAATAATCATGTAAGTGGCAACTATTAACCAAAAAATCAACCACTTGGGTAGTTGTCAATCAAGAACATAAATTTTAATAAATTATAAACTAAACTGAAAAAAAAAAAAATACATGAACTATACAAGAACTTAAAGTATACTGTAAATTAAATTAGTCATCTTAAAGATGTCACCCAAGTATTACTGAATCTGTTAAGAATAATTACATTTTAGTACTGATTTGAAATGCCTTCACTAAGTGCTTTTCATACTCAGTGACATAAAATCGCCTAGTATAGTATGGTTATATACCAACAAATATAATCTACAAAATATATATTTATTGATGTACTCAAGTGATTGACTTGCTTAACTAGCTGATGCAACATTTCAATCAGTCTTGCATTTTGTTTTCTACATCCACCAAACATACAAACGTGTGAATGCACACACACATGCACACAAGACTTCCTATGTCAACTTTTGTGCTTCCCTTTAAGGTTTGTGAGCTTTTCTTTGTAAGTAACAATCGTCCACAACCACAGCCAATGGCATATAAACATCTCAGGTGGTATGTACCTACAAAAACTGAAATTCAGATATTACAATTTGAGTTGCATTAATAATTTTCAAAAAGGTGAGTTGATGAAAAGGAGACATAAGAAGCAATTAGCTTATGATATGAGATTTACACAGCAGTGAAGATTTAAACAGTTGTCCTCCAGGTGGTACCATATAGTCTGGTAGATGGTTATCTACATTTCTGACACCCCTCCTGCCTCCCTCTTCAGGGTGGAAAAAATTAATGCATATATCTTTCACAATAGCTTCACCTTGTTATGGAAACAAAGTCACACAGTTAGTATAATTTGTTTAAAAGTAAGAATTCCCAGCTTGACCTGATTAAAGAATAAAGTGTTAAGGCTTCCAGTCTTTTGGGATATGACAGTTTGTCAATGAGTAATCATTTCCCTAGGTACTGAAGGCACTATGTTCCTTCAAAACATCAGGAACCAATTACCCAGTGACACAGTGTAACAGCCCAAGAAAAGTGGACTCTTCACCTACACTACTGTGAAAACCTCCAAACTCAACATTAAAATATTATTCTAATATATATCCAACAAGACGCAATGTTACACAGTTTATTTTATCAGGAAACTGCTCTACAGGTTTTGGGTGGAGTACCACCCAAAGCATGTAAAGCAGTTTCCTGATAAAATAAACTGTGTAACGTTGCATCTTGTTGGATATATATTAGAATATTATCACGATGCACAGACCCATGAATGTTAAATTAAAATATTAGTTTAAAACTCTTCTCATTTCATACCCAAGCCACAGTGGCTTGCTATGAGGTTGATACACAGCACATTACATTACAAATGTAAATAATTGCAGCATTTGTTTAATTAATCACCATCAATACAATGAATTATTATACACCCTTCACATTCAGTTACTTGCCCACCACATTTTGAGCATATATGTCACTCATCTGAGACTATGCAGCCAAGTTACAGACAGCAACTTCAATCACGTAAACAAACTTCTATTAACATTAAAAAATTAATCATCAATTTCTATTGTGAATAATTATCAAACATATTTTGGTAATGAGCATTTGAGCACTTCAACATATTATTTGTGTTATGTATATTTTACATTACAATGTCGAACTTTCATCAGTAACAAGACAGGAAATAAGTATAAACGTAATATTGAGGCACGTTCACGTAACCACTATTGTCGTGGAAAAGCAGTATTACATATTCTGAGTGCGTGTCTGTAGCTTTCATTATCCAGCATGAAATGCACATGTGCCATATTACATTGTCATATGTGGCCTGTTTGGCTCCATCACATTTTTCCACATTATCTCATAAACGGCACAATTTTTGGAAAAAGGTATTAAACTCAAAAAAATGTTTTGATTTTCTCTACAACGTTTCTCCAAAACACTTCTCATTCTACGAAGAATTCAGCTACATATTATCAAAAAGGTACACTGGTAAGCACATAGAATACCTGTTATTTTTGTCAGGTTATAATGAAACATGAATTTTCTCCACAGATTTTTGAAAAATATTCAAACATCAGTTTCATGAATATCTATCCAGTGGGGGCCAAGGTGTTCCATGTGGACAGACAAGACACAATAAAGTTAATAATTGTTTTTTGCAATTTTGTGAACGCACCTAAAAATGAAGTACAAGAACTAACAAACACAACTCACTTCTTGGCAACCACATATGTCACAAAAGTACCACATATTTTGGCCTTACAGGGCCATCATCAGGCACCTGTATTTATACAAATATATTGAGAAAATTATACAGAACACAGTACCATTTTATACAATTATAAAAAGTTTATATAATTATATACAACAAAAAAAATCCTACTGTGTTAGTATATAGTTTTCTGAATGCATTTTTATAAATCCAAGTACCTGCTGATGGTCTTGTAGGTAAACATATGTCATGATATTCTGAAAATAAATGACTGTCAAAAAGTGAGTTGTGATTGCCTGTTCTTGTGCTGCATCACAGTGGGATGTGTGGACCAAAGTAAATTTTCCCCAGTTTTTTGGGGAGAAGACTTGTTAAAATCTCCTTTTCATTTTCAGCTGATAGTATTCCTTTGAAGTGTTTACTTTGGAAGTTTGGCCTATATTCCATTTTGCTCTGTGAGCTGCATGACTGATGCTGCTACCATATACCTTCACACTTATCATTAAAGGTTGTCTGTATAACCTCATCTTTCTGGTGTACTGATGTTTATTCTTTCTTTATTTTTCTTAACTAAATTCTGACAGGTTTTATGTTCTGTAGTTGCACATTGTAAAAGCTTTTAAAAATGTAAAGTTAAAACAGGCTTGTTTCAGAATCTTAAATTTCAGAGAACTTAAAACCTAACTCACAATGGGAAAGAGTAACAAATGGCCATGTCTTGTATTCTTTGACAAATAAATTATATCTGAATAACTGCATACAAATAATTTCAATACAAGTCATGTCCATACAGTACTTTGGTGACTGAATTAAAAGCCTGGTGTGATGTGTGGCAGTATGGAATTTAAGTGATAACTGCGTAAGAAGGCCATTAAATGGCTGTCACCTACACCCAACATCCGGCATCTTGACCATCACAATGCATGAAGTATATACATGATGTTTAAGTGGCAAAGTGTTGGAACGTCTGTGCTGCATGTACTAGGTACAAGCAGATGTCACTTGAATTACACAACTGCTTCATGTTCTGTTTGCCTTTAACTGGGGAAAGAACTTGTAAATTGGATCAGTCAATTTTAGACATGATGGAAAAAAAATAAAATAAAATAAAATAAAATAAAACCCAACTACAGAACATATTTCACAGCCAGTCAGTTAATACTATGTTTATCATGGTGTCACGCATAAGAATTAAATAAAAACAACTAAACCAGCAAACATAATACAGTGAATTTCATTTCTAATTATCTTACTATCAGCTCCTTATTATTAATTGTGAATCACAAGTTCTTGTCTGTAAGAGTGAAAGCAACTTCATGTGTATTTACAGAGGTGTTAATAAGGTTGCTCCCATGCCTAATCACCATCTTGTGAAGGGTTACAGAACTTCTGGACATAAAGCTCTGCCTATTCTAGACCCTGGCATTAAATGAATAATGAATGCTACATTGGCCTCAGATATATTCAGGACACAGTGGATGCACAGAAAATGTACTTGGACCTGACAGAAACTTAAGTGCAGGTATCAAACTAGCCACTTTACAGATGGGGATATCTGTCTCTTGGTACAGTTGATGTTCAGTGTGAAACTTAATTTATTTACATTTCTTCAAGAATGATGTTCTTTGGGTTATAACAGTATGTACTTTAGTGGGCGGTTATCAATGTTTCAGAGGAACGTGCTGCATCCATCACCCCCGTGTGCTGTCACAACCCAGAAGACCACTATCTAAATCTTCACTACCTCATACACGAGAATGTTAATTTTTGTGAACTTTTATTTCAAAACATCTGTCAGTCAGGTGCTGTCACATCATATGCCTCTTGACCAATAACAATACACATATTAGTAATTATGTTTTATTCAAGAACCAGAAGTAGATTAAGTAGTCAAAAGCAGTTGGTCATACATTTTTCCATGACACAAGTCCTGGCAGTACATAAACAATAATTTGTGAACCTTATTTTATCAGCACCCTGAAATTAAAAAAAAAAAATTATCTTCATACCCAGGACTTGTTGGACTAGAATGGGTATTAAGAACAAAATATTTCCATCTTTTCAGTAGTCTTGCCAAATACCTTCTTCCAGCATGCTGTTTTACAGTTTTAATTGGTGGATATGATCAGAACTCAGTCTTTCAATTACCCTCATCTGTATGTTAGCACACCCTATTTCAAACGATGACCAAATAAAGCTGGAGAAATTTTCTGGCACAAACACTGTCTAGAGACCAAAATGGTATCAAACCTACGACGAGACTTCCAACTCAATGGAAGCAAAGTTATGGGGCTTTTTATTAATTTCAGCATCTTATATAAACAGAATTAGTATAAAAATATTTTCTTAAGGTACATAATGCAACACCATGATTAGAGAAAATTAAAATGAGTACTTGTGGAACAAGATTTTGTGAAAGAAAATTCAGTTTGCACTCTACATTTGCAGGCCATCCCTACATAAAACACAACTGCATGGAGGATCCTAACTAGAACTTTGTGACAAATTGTTAATTTTATCTGAGCATAAAGAACACCTGTGTTGCACCTTACATATGCAACTTTATGATTTCATGTGTAATACTTCTAAAAACAAATAAATTTACAACAATGCTGGAGGACCTTGCTTTCCAACAGTTGCTCCACACTGCAAAGGTACAGTAATTTTACTGCATTAATCCCTAAGCAACACACTGAACAAAAAGGTCCTCTTCCCACAGGTGAGGCTTCTAACCAATCAAGTTAATTATGACCTGCGCAATGTTACTAAACATTAAGCTATGATATACTCAATAACATCCCACTTCTGAAACATACACATTACACTGGAGAACAGAAAGTGTGTCTGGATAAAACATACACTGTTCTTCTGATTACCCAGGCATGCACACAGCATCAAGTTATGTGAACATTTAGTTGCAATTTAGGTACACTGAATTCTTTGGATTGTCTGCAAAAATTGTAATGCTGCATCTGAAGATTTTTCACTTTGCAAGCCCGCTTTGATGTTAAATTATGTGTTCACTTCTTTAACATCAATGATGCCCACATGGAACGCTCTTGTGAGGATCCTGACACTAATGAACATCCTAGGCCAAACAGTGCCTTCAAATGTTAACAGATTGTATCTCAAAATTCAACCACTCAAAATCTACATTAACATTATTACTGGGGCTGTCACAATTAATTGATTAATCAAGCCAATTTATTATTTTATTTCTGACTAATGAAGGCATATTCCATAACACTGCTGATTTCCAAAACTCTGGAATGGAAAATGTACCTTACAACACTGTTGTGTTCATTGAAACCTTGTGCAGTAATCTCTCAACTGCCCGACTGTACAATATTTTGAAGGAATATTTTCTTGATGATTCTGTTCTTCTGTGATATAATGCTGCATCAATGGGCAACCAGATCCATCTGATGCGGCATCATATCTCAGAAGAATGGAATGCTCAGCTACACCAATGTGCAAATCTCAAAACTCACACACATACTTTTCCAGATTTCATTTCATAATAAATTAGTCATTTTTTGTAGCCAACTACATTCTTACTAACCAAAGTTTACCTTGACGATTGGCTGACCATGCATCATAGTATAACCTTTGTCAATTTCCAACTTGATGCACAAAATTCTTTATTTATTTATGTACAGTACAGTTACTAAAATCGTCTACATGTTTCGAGCAGTACGCTGCTCATCTTCAGGAGGTCTAATTGTATCTGTGCAGCATCTGGTATCGTCACTCTCTGTGGGTGACTGTCCTGTGCACCGGTTAGGAAAGAACTCTTCCTCTTTCCTAACTGGTGCACAGGACAGTCACCCACAGACAGTGACAATACCAGATGCTGCACAGATACAATTAGACCTCCTGAAGATGAGCAGCGTACTGCTCGAAACATGTAGAGGATTTTAATAAATGTACTGTACATAAATAAATAAAGAATTTTGTGCATCAAGTTGGAAACTGACTAAGGCCAAAGTTTACCTATTAATAAGTTGAGTAAGTGATTACAGATACTCAGTAGAAATAACCAACAAGATGCAACCTTGTAACAGAATTTATTACTCCACCGTTCATTGACGGCTCAACATGTTTCGAGCAGTGTACCGCTCATCATCAGGAGCTCTAACTGTATTTGCAGCCTCTGGTTTACATACGCATGTGGTGAATGGCCGTAGTCAAGTCTGGACCCAGACTTGACTACGGCCGGTCACTACATGCGTATGTAAACCAGAGGCTGCAAATACAGTTAGAGCTCCTGATGATGAGCGGTACGCCGCTCGAAACATGTTGAGCCGTCAATGAACGGTGGAATAATAAATTCTGTTACAAGGTTGCATCTTGTTGGTTATTTCTACTGAGTCATACTATGATGCACGGATCCATGAATATTAAAAATGATTATAGATAGTGTACTGATTAAGTATGTTAATTGACTGACAGCCCTAGTTTTTACTGACTGCATTAAGACTACTAGTTCAAAATAAATATCATGTTCCAGCCCCTCTACACTAGTGTATCTGCTAAAATGAGTTCTCATAAAATACTGTACCTGCAACTCCTTAGTCTTTATACAACAGCACCACACCTATTAAACATCACACAACTGAGAATGTCAGGCTGCTAGCAGTTAGAGGTATTACTGCTATACATCTTATTACCCAGCTGGATGACCATAGGTGGCTGGGGAGCTTGCTGTTTTGCAGCTGATGTTGCCATCTGATTTACTGCAAGTAAATGGATTAAGTGTAAAATAAATATAAAAAAAAAGTACTGATATTCCATCCCAAGTGTTCCCTTTTT
>Ga0268261_10004846_pt1 | contig 10148 bp, 9 predicted proteins | sample TergutNc150P1_FD_190353 | JGI IMG/M metagenome (GOLD analysis project Ga0268261, IMG submission 190353) | Nasutitermes corniger P1 segment gut microbial community from laboratory colony in Florida, USA - Nc150 P1 (SPAdes) (version 2) | ecosystem: Host-associated > Arthropoda: Insects > Digestive... | reverse complement strand
AGAGAGAGAGAGAGAGGATAACAACATAGAAGCTCATGGATGTTCCCATCCTGGTCTTAGCATTCTTCATGATTGATTCCTGCTTTGGAGAGGGTAGCTAAATAGGGAACTCAATCCTGCCCCAAAATCACTATACACAGAACCGTTTTCTGAACACATGATAAGCTACAGACAGATAATATGCTGAAAAGAGACCCCTATGGGCAGTTTTTGTGCATTAGAGTATAAAGAGGGCAGGCACATTAGTAACCCATGCACTTCAAAAATGCTTGATCATTTGTGCACAAGTTTTAGTGCATTCCTCACACTCTGTACTTAGTACAAGTAATTTACATTTCTTTGGTCCCAAGAAACATCATCTTGGTGGCAGAAACATCATGCACAACAATAATGTGGAAACAGCTGTCCACAAGCTGTTTGAACAGCAACCAAAGCTTTGTAAAGTAGGTCCTGAAAGTGCAATTGGTCAAGTGCATTTACTATCTGGAATACTCTCTGATACACGTTTCTCTATTATTCGTTGTAGAAAATAACAGTTTACCAATTGAAATAGTGATGTATTACTTCAAGGAGGCAGTATACAAGTGACAAATATCAGAAATACAATAACAGTAACAACGGAATGTATAGTATAAAATACAAAATATGTTATTGAATAGGGAAAGTTGCAAAACTCTCAAAAGCCCAACACACTATCTAGCAAAACTGTTTCATAAACCCTTTCCCAACATTCAGTGCCATAACACGTCAACTAAAGAAACTGAAAAAAATAATTAAATCTTTAAACCTAAAAAAAATCATATGGCTACGATGAGATTTCCACAGAAATATTAAAGATTAGTGCACCTTTTATTAGCTCACCTTTAACCTACATTTGTAATAGATCCATACTATATGGTATCTTTCCAACTCGATTAAAATATTCTATAATTAAACCAATATACAAAAAAGGAGATAGGGAAAATGCGGCAAATTACAGACCAATCTCTCTATTAACAGCATTTTCCAAGGTCTTTGAAAAAATCATATATAATAGACTTATACAACATATTGAAACCAATAATATTTTGAGAGATGAACAATTTGGCTTCAGAACTTTCTCTTCGACAGAAAAGGCTTCATATAAACTAATCGATGGGATACTAAATGCACTTAACAACAGAATGGTAGTGGGAGGCATTTTCTGCGATCTGCAAAAAGCCTTCGATTGTGTCAATCACAACACACTATTAACAAAATTGAAGTATTATGGAATAACGGGAACAACACATAAACTAATTAAATCCCACCTGAAGGACAAATATCAAAGAGTGATTTTACAAAATAATTCCCCTGACTCCCGATCAAAATGGGGCAAAATAACACAGGGTGTGCCCAAGGGGTCGATTCTGGGGCCACTACTGTTTTTGCTCTACATTAACCCATTGGCATACACAGCCGCCTGTGAGGCGGCCGGGCTCGCTAGGTCCATTAATACACAGCCGGCTGTGAGACGGAATTCAGAGACCAACCCAACATCACAGCACAAAAGGGGTACGTATTGAAGTCGATAAAAATTAATTTTGCATGAATAAAATATAAATGTACAAAATTGCCATTTTCGCCTAAAAATTAGTATTTATAGGTGCACCATGTGTTATAAAAAGTAGTATGCCAATGGGTTAATGACCTACCACAAATAACACACAAAAATTCCAACGTGATTCTATACGCTGACGACATTAGCATAATTATTACCAGCCCTAATCCCTCAAACTATGAAAACATCGTTAACAAAATTTTTAAGGACATAAACAGGTGGTTTAAGTCTAATTTATTATCACTAAACCTTGAAAAAGCACACTATATGCAGTTCAGGAATAAAAATAGCTCTCCAATTGATTTAAATATTGGCCACGAGAACACGAAAATAACTAAGACCTCAAGTACAAAATTTCTTGGACTAACACTAGAAAATACACTTTCTTGGAAAATACATATAGATACCATTATACCCAAATTAAGTTCAGCCACCTTTGCAATTAGAACCCTTAAGCCTTTTCTGTCTCAAGACTCACTCAGGATGATATACTATTCGTACTTTCATTCTATAATGACATATGGACTGATTTTCTGAGGAAATTCATATTATAGCAATATCATCTTCAGAATGCAAAAAAGAGCTATTAGAGTCAATATGGAACTTCGAAGCAGAGACTCTTGTAGAGAACACTTCAAGAAACTAAAAATACTCCCACTATGATCCCAATATACACAATTACTTTTACTTTTTGTGGTTGACAATAAGAGATATTTAAAGAAAATTCGGATATTCACAACATTAATACCAGAACTAAATCAAACCTACACCAACCAATAGCTAACCTATCAAAGTATCAGAAAGGGGCATACTATAGCAGAATTAAGGTATACAATAGTCTGCCAACACAGATAAAGGACCTATCAGCAAACAGGAAACAATCTGGACATGCACTGAAAAGTTTTTTATACTCACACCCATTTTATACCTCGGATGAATACTTTTAAAAATGCAATAAGCATTAATAACTAGCAATTTTAATAATTCCACCACATTTAGTGGACTATAACAGTTTATATAGGATATAAATTAGGATACGATATTACTCTCTGTTTTTATTGTAAGAAACTTGTTTATTATAGAATATTCTTTGCTTACCATTGACAACTTGTACATACTTGTATACTAATACTTGTATTACAGGACATAATTTAGGATAAGATGTTACAATCTGCTATTGTAGAAAACCTGTTTATCATAGGATATTTCTTAATACTGTCCGACTACTTATATAAATGACATGTTCTATATCCTGTGGGTTACAACCCTCTTTGGATCTACCGAGCACGAAATAAATTGAACTGAATGGAAGAAATTACATTTTATGCAACTCTGTAATTTATGCTCTTCTCAAAGTATCATTAACATATGAGATTAGTCCTACACAGTACTGCAGTATGGCAACAGTACATTACCTTTACAAACATGTAGTTGGTGCAACTATTTCTGGTCACAGCATTAATACTACTACATTACACAGATCCAAATTAACAAAGTCAGAAAACACAGCAAGTATGTTTGTCAAGAAGTGCCTTTATAATATGCACCCTACTTATAAGCTTCAATGACCTTTGTTTCATTACATATGCTATGGACATTTGATAAAAAGAAAAATCCCTTGCCCCTCACACAATCAGAACCACACATCATCCAGCCACTGAAACTATGCTACCCCAGCACCTAAGTTATTTAATGTTCCCTTTAAAACTGAAAAATACCAATGCAAGGGCAAGCGATATAATTGAAATGATAACAATTTAACAAATGGATGGAAAATTGCACTATGAATATTAATTAACAGTATTTTTTTTTTATAAATTCCAAGGTCATGACAGGAGATGTTTAAAATTTAGTACTTCTAAATCAGATTTAAATGCTTTTAACTTAATTTATATAAATCTGCGGCAAAAAGACTGCCCTGCGCCCAGTGCTGCCTACTTCGCTAAACTGCCCACCATCGTTAAGGTTCTTTTAAATGTATGTGTATTTACAATATTACGTTCCTTTCAGTAACAAGAATATGGTTCAACAGACTAAAGCATTTCAAATTGACCACCTTTGTTTTGGAATGGCTGGAACATCGTTCGTTTGCGCACACGTGTTGCGTGTTCTTTTTAAACCAATTTCCCATAAATCATTTCGGGTAAGCTACTACAATGGGTACAAGAACGGACTACAAGTTGTCATGCGGAAAAATGTAAATTACAGGATTTTGTAATCCTGTTAAGGATCCACGTAATGAGAATAATTGATAAGATTTAACCCTTACTATAGCCTCCGCCAAAACGATCTGAATCCATAACAAGCAAAAAAAAAACGTGGAACAGTAAAAATAACTTCCAGCCAAAATACAAAGATTAGGCGTATCCGACGAGTTTGTCACCACAAATTTTCACTTACCTTAATGTTAGCGGGCGGATCTTCGAAAGTTAGTAACATGTATCTATCGCCTCTACTTTCGGGGGATCTTTGACGAACCTATGAAAAAATACAACAATGTAACATATTTTCTTGTACTGCCTTACAGAAAACGTCACCAAACGACTTCGCGAAAATAATTCGCCGCAAAATTTCTTCACGTACCTTCACGAACGTTTCTACTGCTCCCTTAGCAACATCGAGCAATGTTGGACGTCCACCCAAATATGCTCTCTGATTCATGGATGCAGATGTATCTATTAGAAAAACTATTATAGTCATTTCGGATGCTGATGTATATTCTTCCTACATATATTACAATAACTGCACTTTAGGGGCCAAATATCTGGAAAAATCCACCACTCCATTCATCGCATGCAACAATTAACCCAACCATAGCTGCCTCAGCAAGCAGCTGCACGCCTGAAACGCCACGACGACTCACACCACGTGACCTCCTTCGCCATGATTGGTCATGTGATCCGGGGCTGTATTAGCAGTTTCATATAGGAATTATAAAATGACCGTAAAATCGTACAATTCGTTAGGGCACACAAGTCACTGCACATGTTATGGCATTCGGTGTTTCTGCGGCAATGTACACGCTTATAATTGGATCACTGTACTTTAAATGGTATATCGTGATCGTAAATATGGAGACGGTCCCTCGATTCCGTTTATCATTGGCCCCCCTGCTTTGATCCAAGTACCTGTGGTTACAGTACGTTCATTAAATATGAACGTGACACACTGAACTAAGTAAAGTAAAATACATATACAGGTCCACACTGCTCTCTCCTCTTCCCTGCCAGCACACAACAACTTCCTTTATGCCAATAACACACAACATTTCGATGTTTCCCATAATTCCAATTGCCAAATGACGTCATATTTTGGCTGTAGGTATTTAGCGGGAGGTTGTTTGAAACTGCTTACGTAAAGCACGAGTACATAATATACAATAATAATATAGAGAGAGATATTATTTACTGTATGTGCCATTTTTATGCTAATCACCAACAACAGGGATCATACAGGCACATACGGGAAAATTTCCAGACCTTGTATTTTCCAAAAATTAAATAGAAGATAACAGGCAAAATAAGAATTGTCAAGGATGATCACAAATACTTAATGTTAAATGTTACACATAAGAAAATTAAAATATGCATCAGTCAGTTTCACTAACTGAGTGAAAGTCATGAACTTACAGATTGTACCACAGGTTATTACATGTAAATACATAGACAACACAACAATTGTTTGAGCCCCCGAAAGAGGGCAGACTGAATAAGAATCAAAACGTTTGCAACATATTCACTCCCCAGGGCTCCTTATGGACGGCCAAGCCCCAGTAATTTGTACCGGCTTCCCCTCACTTCGCCTCATCAACAATCCTTATAATGTATAAAGAGATTTGTAGAAAATGAAGTGGCATAGCAGGAAATTTCTTCCCATGTTTTGACTTCGTCCTGTACAATTTATGAAGTGGTAGTTTCCAGTTGAAATCTGGTGGTACACGGTGAGGCACGGGAGGGGAAGTGAAGGGGAAACAGGCAAATGGAGTGGGTAGCCAGTACTCCTCCACTCTACCTCAGAACATGGTCTATCCAGCATTACTACAAACAATAAAAATGTACAACAAGCTGCCTAGCAGCATGGTAAGTCATGAACTAAGCAGTAAAATTAGACAGTTAATTTCAACATCACTGTTTCCATATAACACTTAACTTACTGTTGACACAGTGAGTTCAGTTGTTTCCAGTATTATAATATATACGATAAAATATATTTGTCAACTGCAATTGGGTTGACATCCGGTGGCAGTAGTACAGTACACATTTACACACAAACAATACATAAAACAACACAAATAACATAGAAAACACAAATAACAACAGAACAACACAAATAACTAATTGGGAAGAGTGGGGGCTGTGCCCTGTCTTTGCGAGTTTTACCCTGGCATTTGCCTTACAACTGACGAAAAAGCATGAAAAAACCTCAGTCAGAGTAGCTGAAGAGTGCTAGTATACATATTACTAGAATAAACACATTACAAAACCCACACACACACACACACACACACACACACACACACACACATTACAAAATAATTTAAAACAACCACAGTAAATGTGAAAACAAACACAGTACAAGATATACCCAAATGAAATAGTCATAAGATAATCAAGTACCCTCAGTATAAGGTCAAGTACCCTCAGTATAAGGTCAATGGCACTTTTATGCACAAGAACTTCATTGTAGCTCACTTCACTTCACTTCAATTTATCCACAAGAACTTCACCATAACTCACTTCACTTCACTACTCATTTCACTTCACATCACTACTCACTTCACTTCGCTTCACTCGCTGTCACTGATGATTGGACCAACTTCTCGTATATCATCATCATCATCATCATCATCACAACTGACTGTAGATTCTGACGTGTCATAATTATCATCATCATCATCATCATCATCATTGGTGTTGATTATGATTCTTTCCATGACGCTGTCCATCTCGTGCTCACTACTCACGTACTCTTCTTCCACAGCTTTAACATGTCTGCAAACAGCAGCCCACTTCACATCACTACTCACTTCACTTCACTCCCTGTCACTGACAATTGGACCAACTCCTTGTATATCATCATCATCATCATCACAACTAATTGTAGATTCTGACATGTCATCATTATCATCATTATCATCATCATCATCATTGGTGTTGATTATGATTCTTTCCATGATGTTGTCCATCTCGTGCTCACTACTCATGTACTCTTCTTCCACAACTTTAACATGTCTGCAAACAGCAGTCCACTCTTCCATTGTCACAGTGACAAAATTCTGCTCTGCCAGCTGCTGAATATCTCGCAGCTTAAAAGTAACATTTTCTGCAGCTATTCTGGTCTTCACGATACCCCAAATTTTTTCTATGGGGTTTAAATCAGGATGGTAGGGAGGTGGTCTGATCACTGTGTGTTCATGCTCGGCGAGCAAACAATTAATTTCAAAAGTCTCACATTGCATTTTATCCATTTTTATGAGATTGTGCAGTTCTGTTTTTGTCATGTCAGAGCTGTACCGTACACCATGCTTATCTTACCAGGACAGAATTTCACCTTTTCTGGCATTGCTGGTTGGGTGCTGGTTGAGCTGTACATTGTGGTAAGATGCATTGTCGACAACAATCACTGATTTGGACTCCAAATTTGGAATGAGCTTCTCCTGCAACCATTTCTTATAATTCGCGTGGTTCATGTTGTCGTGGTAATCTCCACTTTTTGAACCACATCCGAATATTAATAGAGCATTGAGTATGAAACCATGCTCTCCACCTGAAAAAGAACCCATTTATTTAAAATCAAGAAACCATTATTTGAACAGTGAGATGTGTGTGTTTAGTGCGATGAATTTAATGTGCTATTACCAGCATGGACTATAATGAGACATCATCCTTTGGAAATAGGAGCCTTCAATCCTACTCCCAACCCATCATCCCACATATAGGATGTTGTATGTGAACTGTGTATATAAGTTTCATCTGTGTACACAATTGGTCTTTCTTCTTCCCTATATGCTTTAATAGCACGCAGGTACTTGACTCTGAGTGACTGGATATCGTGTCTTTCCACGATAAACTTTCAGTTATCAGAAGTCTTCTTCCACATACAATATAAAATATTCCAATATTGAAGCATGAATATTTAGAGGCAACATGTAACTAAAGTTCAGAATATGCAGGGAATCTTGGCAGAGGGCCATTATTCATAACACACACCTATTCGGAGAATTAAACTTACCTAAATCCCATTTTTCTCAGCACCAGTGTCAGTGAGGATACATCTCCTCTGTAACCAGTGGATTCGCACATTTTGCCGTGGATTTCCTTCAGAGTTGGTCGCTGTTTCTCACTGAGGTAAAAATTATGAACTATTCTTCTCGAAACAGCCTCATTGAAATTATCTAAGATAATTTAGTGCAAACATTTGCTCTGAGTTTGCATGGAGTTGAAAATGCCATTGCGACACCAGATGCCACATTTTCACCTTCTTTCGATACCCTACATAAAGTTCTTCTGCTAACATGTGTTGCTTCAGTGACTCTCTTCTGCACTTTTGAAAGAAGGATTGTGATACCCACCTCAGATTCAGTTTTCATGAATTTGTACACATTATAAAATATTTCACGCTCACCACTCATTTTTACCTGCTTTTTCCCACCTTGTAGTGATGTTTTCAAGCCATGATCAACGTACTTCCTTAAGATAATACAATCACTGCCTGCTGATCCCCACACCTCGGCTGCCAGTAGTCGACTGAACTGAAGCCCCCGCCGATTTAAATGGACTCGTCTGTTTCGCTGAAAGACGAAATCTGGTTTCTGCTCGTGTGCCATCACATTTCAAATGCAGTCTACATAGTGGCATGACTCGTCTACATCATGAGGACGGGCCTTACTACAGGAAATACAATGCACTGCTACATATTACTTCATCAATCCAACAGGCTGGGATACCAAAATACTAAAATGTTAAATTGAGTAGATGTACCTCCATAGTGTAACTGTGTAGTAGAACTTCAGTCTTGATGGTTCATTTTGAACACCAATAAAATATAAACTTGAACACCTGGCATGTAGATGTAAATGACATGAAGATGTAATTTTGCTCTTGCTGCAGACTTTGCTTGTGTAGCTTGTAGAAAAGATGACCATCTGGCATACACACATCTGTTAACAACACTAGAGGTGACCTGAAATGTGTCATGGAAGATTTACATATTCCAACCAATATTCATAGCTGTATTCTGGGTGTATAGGTCTTGTACACATCTGTTATGTCCCATTCCTTCTCTTTCCTGTACTGTATTGGGTAGTGGCACTTTTCCACTGACCCTTCTCTCTGATACTGTTCATTTTGTGTCTTGCTGTTTGTAACGTTCAACCACTCTACCTCTCTGCTTCTACTTCTGTTATTCTCAAAGTCTTCATGATGTCTGTTACCACCATTGCAAAAGTAGCACTGAAACTCTCACACATCTGTGTGAGCTTGTAAAAATCATGATAGAAAAGCTCAACTTTCTTACTCTAATTCAACACCAATAACAGGTGAAGCCCCGACTATGTGAACCCTGATAAGCTGCAAATAATTGATTGTGTTACATTGCATTTCAGGGATTTGGTCAGACGAGGACAAGTAACAAGGGAAATTATTTTGTATGGAATTTACATTTTATTCCCTGTGACATTTGTCTCATATGATCCTGCACCCCATAAGCAATGTGATGCACCATACATGAATTGAGAGAAATCTATTATAATACATTTCTTCATCTGCATAAATAATCTATATAATCATTAAAAAAAAAACACTGTAATGAAATGTTCAAATCATGTTTTATATAGTCTTGCAGTCACTAGGTTTAAAACATATAATTATTGATACAAGTCTGTGACTGAAAATTCTGTTCTTGTAGGATATGACACTGAATCACACAGAATGGAATCCTCAACCACACTGCACTGAAAATTCAAAACTTGTACATTTGTGCCTGTTCCTCCCCATTTAAACACTGCACTTGAACATGTTTATAGTGGTCATACAGCTGCTGTCATGGACATAAATATGAAGCTACAATTTGTGAGATTTGAATAGGCAGTAGTAGAATATGTTCAGAGAGTTAGTAAAGGCATAAGTCATCATCATCATCGGCTTTACAGCCCTTGGCTTCCTCAAAACATGAAAGTACAATAATTAATTTCTGCCTGTCATCTTCAGCAAATCCCGCATGTTAAAGTAGAAAAAATTCCTCTTCTTTTTGATGTCTCAAAGTACATATACTCCTGAAAGAAAGAATTTATTTCACAATTAAAATAAACCATTGTTGTAACTGTTGTCATAATTGTATCAGGGGACAGCAATATAAAAGTTGCTGTGTTCTTGAAGGAAAGTGTTCAGAAATTTATTTCACAATTAACCCTTAGGTGACTAATGTCATATATATATATGGAGCACCCATTCTTGACGTTTCTAGATCACACACAACGACGCAGCACAGTCGGTAGGACTCCTCTGGACGAGTGATCAGCTCGTCGCAGAGACCTCTACCTGACAACACACGACACTCACAACAGACAAAT
>Ga0268261_10004845_pt1 | contig 10149 bp, 5 predicted proteins | sample TergutNc150P1_FD_190353 | JGI IMG/M metagenome (GOLD analysis project Ga0268261, IMG submission 190353) | Nasutitermes corniger P1 segment gut microbial community from laboratory colony in Florida, USA - Nc150 P1 (SPAdes) (version 2) | ecosystem: Host-associated > Arthropoda: Insects > Digestive... | reverse complement strand
ATATATATATATATATATATATATATATATATATATATCGCTTTTCCAGCACAATGTACGCCGAAACAGGCGTGTCTATTTATGACATGAATTTAGATTAGAAGTCTGAAACTAATGGAGACCAAATCACGAAACTTCCCTTACATCTTCAAGAATACATGTTTGGATAACAATTGGTCTGAAATTCTTTTTCCGTTCCATTTGTGCGCTGCTTTATGACGTCATTTTCCTTTTCGCACTATTCTGTTTGCCTTTTGCTGGTACAGGGAAGACATGGATGCCCTTGTTTCGCGCTGGCGTAAGGCCGTAGACGAAGATGGAGATTGTGTGGAAAAATAACATGTGTAAATGAAACACCCAGTTATACTGTGCGTGAATTGCGTAAATTCGGAATAAATAGTTTCCGAGAAAAAAAATGTGGGACATTACTTTCTGAGCAGCCCTCGTACATATATTAAGGTAAATATTGCCTTCCACAATATTTGGATGGGTCATAAATGTAAGTAAATCGAAGGGAACAAATTAATAGAGGAAAGTGTAAACACTCAAAATGTATTTTTCCTGGCGCCATCCATCACCAGAATACAAATTTTGCAGTGGCACAGATTTGTTTCCTAACTCTTATCAGAAAACTCTTTCGTAGTGCGGAGCTGAAGCACAGTAACAAACAATCATACAAAAAATATACAAATGCACACAATTGCCAATATCTCACTAGTACCTAATATAAGGAAAAAGCGTTTGGGCAGATGTGTGGTGGACCGATCTGATAGGGAAAGCTTATCGTTTTGGCATCGGAGTTTTACATTTAAATTTTAGTACACTCTGTATGTAAAATGTGAATAATACAGGAACCAAAAAGGCAGCATTATGAAATAAACGGCATTTTGAAGAGAAAAGCGGAGAGTGTGCAGCATGTTTAAAATACTCAGTACTCATATTTGTTTAAAAAAATATATAAAATGCAACATCTGAAGGGTAGCGGTACGCCCGTCCTATATATAGGACGCACGGTTCTTAAGGGTTAAACATTATACCATACAGTCCAATTATCCGTTGAAAAAAAAAAACAAATTCTTTGTTTTCGCTGCCGACACTTTTGAAATATTAAATCAAACTGCACTCTTCACACTTTAATCTACAAAATATTACAATAAAAAAATTACCTCTTGAGAATGACATTAAAATTTTCCCCTCAAACATATTACTCTGGTTGCTATTACAATTTCCCAAACTTAAACGTTCAAACTATTAAAATTCCCACAAAATTAAGTACGTAAAATTTCAAATTTATATTTAGCATACTCTTGCCACTACACAGGATTCCCAATTGTGTACTCTGAATTGAACTATCTCTGATTCATTACCACAATTTACGTCAATGCGGAACACAAACTGCTTATTGATTACATCTTTGTTAATAAAATATGTATTCTTAACTATTTTACGTTACCAGACACAACAACATAAGTCTGAATCTACAAATTTAATCTATAAATTGTGTTTTCATTTGTAGAAAATACAAAACACACCAAACTTCTGATTCTAAAAATTAACGCTTACGGAGGGAAATCTGAATATACAGAGTCCACCAAAAAAATGTATACACATTTTAACAGATGGTATCTGTGTATTGTTTTCGAAGTTGAATTGAAGTATCATTACAATATATAATCGTAAGGTGTTTTCTCAACAGATGTCGCTACTCGCATGACCGTAAGATCACATGACGCATGTGCAGCAATCCCCATAAAACACTTAGAATGAGGTTGCTCAATCAACTGTTCGCCGTTGTAATAGGTGTCTAACCGCTAGCGGCAAACAATTTGAGCACATAAATTAACTGTACAGGTACAGGAAACTTGTATTGTGCTCTATTGTAACTTGTATTCAACTTGTGATGTATAATTAAATTTAGTACTGACATACAACATAGATTTTTCTTTCGTTAAATTGTTTATACATTGTTTTGGTGGACCCTGTAGTAGTTTGGACACAAAATAATTTTAAAATCTATTAAATTTTAGAGTTTATTTAAATGTATTTTAATTGTGTTGTAAATGCATTTAACTACAACTTCAATTTTATAATCGTAAATGTAAAGCTAAATAATCACATGTGAATATTCTAATAAATAATTTGAAAAATACGCCGGATATGTCATACAAAACTCGCTGAAGACTGTAATAAATCGGGACGAAACGTGTCGGAGGAGTCTAAAATAAAAATGTCTTGCAAAAAGTTGTTTTTGAAAGTTTGTAAATTTTCTGTTATAAATGTCTCAATATTACGCAACGTTTCAAATTCCAAACCACGAATTTTTCTGTACTTGTCACAGCATTTAAAATTGCAGACAGATGCGATTTCTCGAATAGGAGAAATTAAAATATTTTTTGATTTTTTGATCGCGGACGATCAAGTTACAGTTGCGTATTTAGAAAACGATATATAAGTTACTGTAGACTAACTTGTGACATTTACCCCAAACATTAACTAAATGTTCAAAAATAAAACATAAACAATAGCAATTAAAGGGAGAGATTCAGAGAGAAGTAACATTACAATAAAGTATAATATTACAGAAAAATAACAAATTCAGTTTCTTGGGTTATTTAATAAATACCAGATTACAAACACATTATGGTTAAAATATCAAAATTGCTCCAGGTAACAGGAATTATTAACAGAAATTTAACAAACTCTGAATTCCAGAAGGACACTAGACTTAAAATTTTTAACACATTGACATTACGTAACTTACTATACGGATGCGAAACTTGGGCATTTAGAGAACAGGGTAAACACAGGATAACGAAAACGAAAATTGAATTTATGAGGAGAATGGCAAAATACGTGACAGCTGCTCACAGAGCCGGTATGTGCGCGAAAGAATCCGCAAATAGCAACTTTTGTCTTTCTCTTGCATTTCCTTGGAAACAAACTCGATTTCAAGCCATACAAAAGTGCAAATCCTTCATATTTTCTCTAAATGTTTCCCTCTACCTTTGTTCCCTTTTGTTCGGACGGTTTAAATACCCCAACACTGACAGACATTAGTGCAAACTTTCCTTTGTGGTAGAACCGTCGAATAAAAACATTTGTACTCTCATTACGGCAGGCTAAGTCTTTATTTGAAGTTGCTTTAACACTGTCCCTATTGAAGGAAACGCGTGAAACTTCCTTTGCTCTACGTAGTCTCATTCAGTAATGTTACTAGTTATTGGCCGCAGAGCTCTATCATAAAAAAAATAAATATTATGGTAACCGTTTTTAAACTGGGTTTCACGGAACCCCTAGAGCTCGGAATAATTTTTTTCTGCCTGTCTGTATACTTGGAATAGAAACATTTACAACTTTATTTCAATAACCGTTAACTTAAATTATTTTCTCATATTATAATGAATGTGCGAAAAAAAAATAATTTGTCTTGTATGGACTACAAAATTGTTCGTTAAGCTGAGTAAGCTCACTGTCTGTATTGTATGCTCTATTCTCTGGTCAGGGTCCCGTAGATTTCACCAGTCTCTCAAAGGGGTTCAAAGAAAGGAGGTTATAACACTTACATTCAAGTAAGTAAGACGCAGTTTATTAATATAATTTATGTTAAAATGTCCTGTATATTGAAGTGCGCATCGGGATTGACATTTATTTTTTATTTTTTTTGTATAAATTTGTACTGTATATAATGGAACACATTTCTTGCCTCTGCTCAGTAAGACCTTGGAAGTAAGTTCATATTGTGCACAATAAACTGCATGTAACAAATTACTGATATAAACTCAGCTACGGATTTAGAAATTTGTAAATTCTAAGATGCTGGTTCTGATGGCTCACATTTATTCTGAATATACTTACAGTGTGTGTGTTTTACGGGGCTTATGGTCAGAAGATTCAGAGAAATGTGCGCTGACTGGCGTGTGAGAGTTGCCTGTCCTTTCTGCTTATCTTGTTGAACCGCAACAACCGCAGTATAGTACAAGTGGAATTATTTAAAATGGTACTGCCAACAGGGCAATGATGATTCTGCAAATAAAAAATAACATATACGTATGTGTATAAATGTATATATATACATACGTATAGGATAAATATGTGTACACATAAATTTATGTCGCACTCGAATGGGGCGTGTCTGTTTACCACACGAGTTATAATATGCAGCCAGAAAAGAATGTGGAACAAGTGATATAATGGCCCGTCAACTGCCAATGAATATATTGATGGATATCGACTGATATTAATTTCATTTTATTTTCCTTGTATGATGTTATATCTGATTGTTTTTCTTTTCTTTTTGATATTGTATTCAAAATCTATGATATTGTATTCAAAATCTATGATATTGTATTCAAAATCTATGTATAAAATCTTTAGCTTTTAATGTATTAAAAGTATGTTATTGTTCCATGGAAGAAGAAAACCTAGGAAGAAACTGAGCAAATTTCATGACAAAGTTTTTCGTTTCTAAATGCTGGCTGTTATTATATGTCTTTATTATACGTGGTGCTACCCAAAATTTCCGAGAATTTGAATATGCCGCGCAAACCATTAGTGCTACAAACTTACGCCGCTAGGTCCGTCTGGCTGTATCTTTCAAACTTTAGTCAGACAACTGGCGTCTGTATAAGTGCACGTGTTTCCGAGTTTTGGCTTTTTCTTTACACTGTTTTTATGTGTGTCTGCTGTTATCGAAACGGCGGACGTTAAGGAGCAAAGGTTTTGCATTAAATTTTGCTTCAAGAATAACAAAACTGAAGGTGAAATCCACCGAATACTAAAGGAGGTCCTTGATGAGCAAGCTTTAAGCCAAGCAAGAACATTTGAGTGGTTTAAGCGTTTCAAAGATGGCCGCAAATTTCGCAGCAACATCAAGTCAATGCTGATCATTTTTTTTTTGGCATTCGAGGAACTGTGATAAGGAGTTTGTTCCATCTGGTCAGACTGTCAATGAGACATTTTACTGCAAGATTTTGAGACGACTGAGGGAAAATGTGAGGCGCGAACGGCCAGAGATGTGGAAGAACGGACACCATGAACATGCGCCTGCACACACCTCGCTCGTTGTGAGGGAATTCCTGACAAAAACTATGACCACTGTTCCCCAACCTGCCTACTCACCTGACCTGGCCCCCTGCGAATTCTGCGTGTTCCCTAAAATGTAACTCCGGTTGAAAGTGCGGCGTTTCGTATCCATTGAAGAGATCCAAGCACGCAACGTGTACTAAACACGCTAACGCCGGCTGAATTCAATAAGTGCTTCCAAAGATGACAAAATCGCTGGGATCGTTATATAAAAGCCCAAGATAATTACTTGAAGGGTGACGGTGGAAATTAGGACTTAAAGTAAGTATTCATGTTATTAGGAGCAAATTCTCGGAAATTTTGGCTAGCACAACGTACTGTGATGTAATGGAAAGTCACAATGTCTTCTTCAGAGAAATAATGGTACTACGCATTATGAGGACAAAAAAGAAACAGAAAATTTGTAAGTAGAACATAAAGGAAATTTAGGTTACCCGTAAATAGAAATGAAGGCTTTCTGGTTGGGAAAGAAATGCACTCGAAGTGATTAGAAAATGCTATATAATTTGTTAGAAAAAGCTTGCAGATATAATAGAAAATGCTCGCTGATTTATTAAAAAATGTTTGACCTTTATTAGATATGTTACATTAACCAACATACACTTATGATTGAAGCTATTTTTAAAAATTTCAATAAATATTATTCTACGAAATGGCAAGATTATTTCTTAGGGTTTGGTTAGTGTATGTACTCCTGCAATAAGATATTAAATCTACATTTCCTGCTGTAATTTTCAATCATGGAAAAGAAGTTTTCTTACTTATAATTATATATATATGTATCTTGATTTTAGAAAATATTGTGTTATCCTATTTTGTCAGGATAATTTATTAAGAAAATTATTAACAAAAGATCGTAATGCTTCTAAAGTGTTTTATAAGTTTTATTTATTTTAAGTTACATGAGGTGTTAAATTTATATTTTTGATAGGAAAGATTTGTTTAAAATTAGTAATATTTTGGGAAGAAAGGCGATTGTAACGGAATTTTTAGCAGCTTAAAGGGACAGAGGGAGTGGGGAATATAAAAACGCTAGGAGAATAAGCTAGTTACGATACGGTAACAGCATTACGTATGATGTGACACTGTCCAAGTTTGATAAATTAACGTAAGCGAGTAATCTGTTTTGCACCCACGATGTGATAACTTGTGCTTAATTTCACTGAGGCTAATAGTGCATAGATATTCAATGGCGCATCCATACTGCCTAACATTCCTAATCTTAAATAATCCGGTGAAATGCCACGCAAAATATTTTGTGCAGTACAGTCATTTATAAAATTACTGTTTTTGCTACTATGAAGGCTTAGATTCCCTGAGATTGAAACGTTCGAAACTACTGATGAGGTGAAGTAGGTTATAATATTAATTATGATTGATGATGATGACAAGCCATCTTTTTCTTCCAAATATGAGAAATGTCATTCAATTGCTGACCTGTTCTGATGTAGTGCAGATTTCATTTCTACACATTTTAAATGTCAAGTCCACTCAGATGAACTGTCATCTGAATTCAATAGAGAATCCTAACAATTCAGACTGCCATTTGTCTCCACCTTTAGTGAATTAAACCATAACGTATTCATACATGGTATTCACTACCGTGAGACATCATATGAAGCAAAATGTAAGTCATAGCCGTCCCTAAATTTTGGTTCTTTTGTTCGCACAACTGCAGATATATAGATTTCATAAACAAGGAAATGTATTGCACTATTCTGAATAAATTACAGATTGAAACATTGAAACTTTGCACCTTTCTTCGTTTTTCTAGCATATATGTTCAAAAAGGAACCTAAAAATCAGTTGTGCCGAGTGACGTGAACCACTTCACCCAGGATCGAGGAGCAAACTTCCTCGAAAACGCCACCCAGAAGAGTGGAATATGGAGTAGGACAACGTGAAATTCGCTACTCAACACCGAGGATAATCGATCTACTAACGGTCTGAAAGAAGGGCAATAACCATTATGTTGTAACTAAGAAAGGAAAAGAATAGGAAAAAAGGACCGAGCAATAAAAAGATTTGATTTTTATCGGAATGAATAATTGTACATAACATTGCTAATTCTGTTGTGTAAATAAGGAAATAATTTATTATCATTTTAAAATGTACATAATGTTAGAATATACTTAATCGAAAGGGATTACTTCCAATTTTAATGTAAGGAGATGAATGTATTGATTTTTGCATTGCCATAAATTGAGTTAGTTATGATACGAGATGCTGTAAGAATTGTAAAGTATGGAATTCAATATTGTTGTGCATGTGTAGAAAGTTGGTGATGTGTAAAACACAAAGACGTTTTATGCAATTAGCAATTTGAAAATTGGAGACAGAATTTTATACATGACAAACGCACAGAAAACAGGAACGGATATCTATTAAAGATATTAACAAAAATTTTATAATGCTAAGGCATGAAGAATTAGCGATATAGTGGACACAGGGAAGGCCCGTTGAATTATAAACTTTGGAAAGGGACCAAAACATGCAGACAAATTGACATCAATTTGGGGTATAAAGAACTCAAGTTAGTTAACTGTGCGGATTGAACTAAATATGTAAAGAGAGGAAACAAAGAATGATCTGAGGAGCATTTCGGTAACGTCAGTGTGATAGAACCTGTCACCAGTGACAGGAACGAAGAAAGTTATTGACAAAGAAATAAATGTTGATGAATATCTTGGTGCGGTCTGCAAATTACTTGTTTAGGATGGCTTGCCAGAATCGTGAGTGTTCCCGGAAAAATATAATAATTTGAAAGACCGTGTGGTTGTAAGTCCTCGACCTGCACATTTTACAGAATTTTATTTGGTAGTACTAGTTAAACACGAAATATAAACACTACATTGAAACAAGACAAATGCCTCCGCTTTCTAATGCTAAAACTAAATGAATGCAATTTGTTTTTATGATGCCAGCCCTTGGATTTTGCCTCACATATAAGACAGAATGTAACGTGCAGAATTTTAATAGAAAAAATTCATGAATATTTAAGATTATATCTTATAAACTGAACCTTCCTTTAAAATGCAAATTTCCTCCCTTCAATATAGAAGGAAGAATTAGACAGAGAAAAGTGTTTAATGAGGGCAGTGAAATCCTGTTGATTAAATAGTTTTGGTTATGAAGATGTCTTCTCTGGGACTAATTGGTTGTCCGAAGCGAACTGAATGGCTTCTGTTGAAGAGCCGTCATCACATTACATTTTTTCTAAAAATGGCGATCATATTTTGACGTTCTGGACCTAGTAAATTGTCGCCACGAAGGATTGCACTCATTGCAAATTTTAAGTTCCCTTACAAAATTTTATGTTAATAGTGTACTGAGATACCCGTAACACTTAATTAAGTGGCTCTATTGAATACCAGATTATGAACACATTACCAGTATAATATCAAAATTGATCCAGGTAACGATAATTATTAACAGACATTTAACAAACTCTGAAGTCTAGAAAGTCACTAGACTTAAAATATGTAACACATTGATAACATGTACTTTATTATACGGATGCGTAAGTTGGCATTAAGAGAAAAAGATAAAAAATTGATAAAAACCAATGACAAAATTTTTTAGAAAACTGGCAATAAACGCATGGCGAGACGAGAAATACAATGGAAATTCTTTATGAGTATTTACACAGCTTGAATTCCCAGCTTGTGATGCGTGGGGTACATTTCCGTTGAAATTTCGAATATTTGCTATACGAATCCTCCAATTTGTACATTTAGGTCATTGTGAGGATAAATTGGTGTGACCTCAAAAATAAATAAGACCGTGGTTTTTGCCTTCTTACTGTGGGAATGCCCTAACTAATTTAGAATTCAAATACATGATCCTTTTGTAAATTGTAATTGGTTTATAATCAGAAAAGTGTGATATTTCTTTCGAAAGATAATGGTTTCTAGAAATGGAGGTTGTAAGCAATAGGAAAGTATGAATTCTTCAACCTTCTACCGTTCATTCATGTTATAACTGTTCACACAGAGGATCTGAGACGGAAACAATGAGCAAATATGGACGTCTGCTTTTCTATTGCATTTCCTTTTAAACAATCTTGATACAAAGCCACATAAGAGTGCAGATACTTCATGTTTATTCTAAATGTTTCTTTCTATGCTTGTTTCAGACGGTTTCCATCCACCAACAATGACAGAGAGCAGTGTAAACGTTGCTTTGTGGTAGAATTGTCGAATATAAGAATTTGTTCTCTCTTTACGCTTGGCTACAATTTCTATATGAAGCTGTTTGAAAACTGCTGTATTAAAGGAAACACGCAAAACATTCTTTGATACAAATGTTGTCTCTGACACTAAAGTGATTAATTATGGGCCCCGGAGCTATATAACCAATAAATAAATATTATGTCAACGGTTCTTAACCTGGCGTTCAGAAAACCCCTAGAGATAGGGAAACTTTTTTGCCTGATCGTGTTCTTGAATTAGAAATATTTACAACTTTATTTCAATAACATATAACTCAAATTATTTTCTCATGTCACAATAAATGTGCGCAGGAAAATAATCTATCATATATGGACTACTGAATTATTTGTTAAATTCATACAACTCTCCGTCTGTATTGTGTGCTTTCTTTCTGAGCAGCTTTTCACGAATTTCACCAGTCTCGCAAAGGGGTTCAATTTACAAGATAGTTATAGCACTTACATTGAAGTAAATAATACTCAATTTATCATAATAAATGATGATAATACGTTCTGAATATTGCAGTGCGCATCGGCATTGGAATGACTTTTTTATTTTTTATTTTTTATTTTTTGTAAATATTGCACTGTATATAATGGAAAAATTTTGTTTGCCTCTGTCCAGTAAGATCTTGGAAGTAGGTTCATATTGGGCACAATAACTGCATGCAACAAATTACTGATATAAACTCAGGTATGAATTTAGAAATTCGTAAATGCTAAGATGATGTAATTGTCAATACACATATGTAAGAAAACCGTCGTAACACAGCTGTAATTATGTCAGCTAATAAGCTTAGGTTACTTTATTGTTATTATAATAACAATAAAGTAACCTAAGCTTATTAGCTGACATA
>Ga0268261_10004844_pt1 | contig 10149 bp, 5 predicted proteins | sample TergutNc150P1_FD_190353 | JGI IMG/M metagenome (GOLD analysis project Ga0268261, IMG submission 190353) | Nasutitermes corniger P1 segment gut microbial community from laboratory colony in Florida, USA - Nc150 P1 (SPAdes) (version 2) | ecosystem: Host-associated > Arthropoda: Insects > Digestive... | reverse complement strand
GGGGGGGGGGGGGGGGGGGGAATCAAACTGTGAAGCCTCATCATGGGCTCAAAAGCATGCACATAATACATGCATGGTTTATTTAATGTCAGTAACTCAAGTCCACAACTGCAGTTACTAATGGTTGGATAATCAATAATGGGTACATTCCCTCTTCATACCCTGTAAATATTCAGTAGGGCTTGGAAAACATAATTCCAAACACAGAGCTAATGTAACTAAGAAAAATGAAAAAACTTTACACAGTATTAATGTTACCAGTGCAGAATACATAACAAATGAGATGGGAAGTGTTAACAAAGGTGATGAAATTTTACTTGTATCCTTAAACAGAACAGAACTAAGCCAGTTTGGGTGCTTTTTAACTTTAAGTTTCTGATTTTGTACCTAATATTGACACACGTGCTCTTAAGTATGTAACATAACGAAAAGGAAGTGTAAGGCACAACAGATACACAAAATTTAAAATACAACTACGGCAGGGCTAGCAGAAAAGCAGGCTTGGATAATCAAGTTCCCTAGTCTTGAAATGTCTGCAGTAAATCCTGACCTTAGTGGTGTCCACATGAATGTCGCAACCATGATTTGTGCGTAGTCTCAGCATGGAGACATGACACACCTGTAAATGCTGTTAGTTCTTACATATATTGCAATCCATGTGAGCCTATGCACACACAGTAGTATCAGTGTGATGACAGTCTGAATGTCAGTGTCAGTGTCTTTATTTAAACTGATATTCACAAAAGAAAGGATACAAAAACCATTTCACATGCCCTTTCGCATGTTACATACCATCAGCTACCTTGTCAAAAAAAAAAATCCTACCATAGTTTAGACAACTGGCTCTCAACTGACAAATTTGTTTTAAAGATTCAGATGCATTTCAGTGACCCTATGGTGCTAACTATTAAAATGGCACTTTTATCTGAAGGTGCACATCCCAGACACCCAACTGTGAAGTCCAGCCATTTAATACTCACTCACGGCAAGCTACAAAACGTTGTGTGAATTACAAAAATTAAACAAAGTATCCACATTCAGACGTTTTTTCTATTCAATTCAATTACTAACGTGTCATTTAAACAAACACACAGGATCCGAATACGTGTGCACGTGTGTGTGTGTGTGTAGTTTGTGTTAACTGCTACACTGTAGAATTCACTGCTTCCTTCAACCTTCACCTAAGTACACACTCTCTGACCAAGACCTCATGACCCAAGTGCATACATACATCTGCACTTGATAATAAAGATGTCCAACAAAAGTACTGCTGTACCGTCTTGTCGTGATCCAACCTCTATCGCCCTGATGATGGCAGCAGCAGGTTCCTCAGCAACATCAGCACACACCTACCAGATTGCTCAGCGTCTCACGCCAGAAAACAGCAGGTCATCTTCACAGCCACCACTATATGGGCCTCAAATCTTACGCTTGCCACACTGTGGAAGCTGACAGTTGATACCACCAAAGGTCTGCGCTTTGCAGCATTACACTCTTGGTTTCATGAGACTTCCGTTGGTTTGTACACATAACACCATCAGTAAACAAAATACAATGAGTGTTGCAGTACCCTGTTCTGGTGTAGAAATCCCCACACTACTACATATGCACCACTTCCTTTGACACCTCTATGTAGTCACGAAATCCCGCCAAACAATCTTAATGGGATTTGCAGGCTCAACATCCTGTTCACAAGTACCCACCATTTGTCCATATGTTGAGCCAGAAAAATCCAGTCCATGCCCTCCCACCTTTGCTCAAACAACCACTCTAAAACTAACCTACCATCTGCACCTACACCTCCCAGGTTCTTTCCCTCAGGATTTCTTACTAAAACCACATATACATTTTTCTTCTCCCCCCATACACACATGCCGTAACTCCTCGCCCTCAATGTGATCATCCAAATATCTGGCATGGGGTACTACAAATTGTGAAGCATCCCATTAAGCAATTTACTTCATAACTCCTGTTACTTCCTCCCCCTTAAGCCACAAAGGCCCTCAGCTCCCTTCTCCATTGCCCTTAACCCCATGTTCTTCCTTTGATGCTAGTGGACACCACACCCCACACAGCAGTGTTTCTGCAGTCAACAGTATGGTGCCACCTACTTCCACAGCACTGATCAGAGAACCTTGGTAGAATCCATTCCATTTACACTGAAATGTGTTAAAATGTCTGGATACAAAAAGCTGTCAGAATTTCTCACCTTTGAAGTGGTCAAGTATTGTAATATGTGGGGAAAACTACATCATATGGGTGTCAAATGATGGAGGTATCTGATAATACCTGTTTACTTGCTCAACTGCACTATCTCAAGAGCAGGAGAAAATGACTTCAATGTCAGGAACATGAAATACCCATGAGGAATGGGAAGTTAATTGGAGATGAGGTTAATAACTAAATTAAACTGCATTATGTAAAGACACACTGATGTCATTCACGAATGTGGCGCTGAAAACAAGGGAAAAAACAAGAGACTGGAGAAAATTACATCGGAAGCTCCATGGCTTGCTCTCAACAAATCTTTGGGTCATTAACCCTTTAAACGTCGAGTTAAATCCCATCAGTCATTTGCTGGCATTATTAGCTCACCCTATATTCCACATTAGCAGGATAAGGGTTAATCATGACTGGCAGGGCACGTGATACATATGTGGAGAAGAAAAATATATTAAGGGTTTTGAGGGAGAAAGGAAAGGAATGATACTACTACAAAGGCCTGGGCATAGGATGATAATATTAAGACATGTCATACAGGATTCAGACTGGGGCCAGAACAGGATTCATCTGGCTCAGGACACCAGTTTCCTGGGGATGCAAAGGCTGCGTCATGGCACTGACCACCCAACCCCATCCAAAACTGAGGTTAAAGAAAGAGTAGAGCTGTACATCTGCTACTCCTCTGGGCCTGCATAGCATGTTCTAAGGTGAACTTACCTTCACCTAACACAGGACACCACTTAGGCATTAGACATTCGCATACAGTACTCATCATGCTCCATCTGCATCAGTACAACATAAAAATAGGTTGTCTCCCTGTCCATGCAATGAAGGATATGACAGTACAGAGGTCCAGCTCCACTTATCTTAACCTCTGCACCAGCTGGAGGTAACTGTCAGTTTCATGCCCCAACCGCTTTCCCCCTAAAAAAGAACTGTTATCCAAAGAACATGACACATGGGGCCAGAGCAGGACTTCAACAATCTGAAAAACAGAAAAATCTCTTGCTCTCATTACAGGGATTCAAACCCAGGACCGACCATCCTATAGTCTACTCACTGACCATTATCCCAGAACTGCATCAGTCCGCTATGTAACCGACAGAGAGCAGTAAGGTCAGATCTGGCACAAAAAAAAAATGGGTAAAATGACATTGTGGCACCCCCACACATACTTGCATTTTGATATATCCACTTAAATGTACTGTGTAAAGTGTTCCATTGTTTTGCACATTCTATCAGCTAAATAACAGCAAGTAACATTACATGGGAATGTGAATGTTAGGGTCTCGCTTCCATACAGTGGGTACACCATGAGATAATTAGGGTGACACCCCCACTTCCAAACAAAATAATTTTCCCCTTCCAAACAGAATTTTTGCAGTGCAACACAGATGGAACATTAAATATTGCCATGCAAATGCCTGGCATTCTTAAGCTGCAAAAATTGAATTCTGACTTGCATTCAGCTCAAACATTCAATATAAATGTCTTGCATTTTTATGGCAACATTTACAGATCTATCTTTGTGCCACAGTACATTCCATTTCCAGAGCCTACCTTTCTGGCTAAATTGCATTCATCACTTCCTAGCAAATGGCATAGATTCTCAGGGGGAAAAATTCTTACACGAGACCCGTCATGATTTCATCTCAATCCGAACCCTTTGCCCATTCATAAAGGATTACAAAGGCATCGTGTAAGAACCCTTTGCCCATTCATAAAGGATTACAAAGGCATCGTGTAATGTACTTGGGGTCTTCAAATCAAGTGCAGATACTTGTCAGACTGCAACTTACTTGATTTTTGACAAATTTTAATAACAAAATTTTACAAAAATTCATCCACTGGGAGCAGTTGCTCCACACAAGAAAATTAGTTCTGATAGCAGGGTAGAGGACATGTGCTGCTAAGATAAAAAGATGGTTATAAAACATAAATGTATTCCTTTTGTCACTATCAAAGATTATCATCAAAAGTCAAGGTGATACAAACTGATAGCCTAATCCAGTCACTACCAAGCATTTGTCAAGTGGTGAGAAAACTCACACACAAAACTGCCAACACTCTTCAAATGACAGTACACATGACAAGCTGCTTTCTGTGGCAGCTGTGGCCTAAATCCAAGTACTAAGCCACTATTATGGGGGACTGAGGAAACACACACAGGAACCTCCAACAGAAAAGTCGTGTCCCAGCCAAGATTTGCACCAGACACCTCACATACAAATCTAAAGTGTTACCACTATACCAGCCCATTTTGTTACCACCTATCAATATGGTGCTCAAATTTGTTCACTAGAGGTTGCTACTGAGGAGATGAGGGCACTTATATAAGAAATGGTTCTAGAGGGAAGGGGTCAATCCAGCAGGTTCATATCGCTCAGAATTGGGAAAGATGGCAAAAAAAAAATGAGCCTTCAGGTTGCATCCAGCAAAAGCTACAGAATGTTTTGACCAGCCTACAATTTATTAGCCAGTCTGGAATAGCTTAGTCTGTTCAAAAAGATGTTTGTGCATAAACAGGGTATCCCTACACATGCCACATTCAGGAATGACAGCAGCTGCCCATGGAAATTCTTCAACCAAGGAAAAGGAAAAAGATGGATTGTCCCACCTGTTCAGTCTATGCCAACATTTAAAGATTGGGCCAAGTCAAAAATCCTTTCAGCTTTCAGAACTCTACAGGAAGTCAGCTTATTTAAATGCACCCATCCTAAGCCATCAAGACTTCACAATGCAGCTTAATCCCAATCCAGTGTCATTACATTCAATCTACCCTTTATGCAAAGCAGTTCTTGGTTAATAGAAGAAAGCAATGACACTTCAAACTCAACCCAGAATTCAGCCTTACCATTAACCAGGCGCAACACACCATCAGTGGAAGTCAATTCTAACTCAGCAGGAATAACTGTTCAACTTGTAATACGAGATCTTTCACTTGCGCCCACATGAGGATATGCCCATGGGCATGTCTGATCGCGAAATATGTCAGCACTGAAGCTGTACATGCAAACCCCTTTGCAAACCAATCAATTCAGCACCACCACCACAGATCACATCTGTCAGGCCAACAAAGTGTCTACAAGGCACCTTCAACATGAACAATTTTGTCTATTACTGTCTTTAAATGGGGGTGCTGAACATGTTAAGAATGGGCATCATTAGTTTGGGATAAATACACCCAACATTACAAAATGTACCAGCACTGTGTGCAACCAATAAATATGTCACTATGACAAATTTTGTACTACTGCAAGAACAGGATAAATTACTTATACATACATGTATTAACATATCTTGCTAAGTTATAAATATTTGTAAGCATAGACTGAATAGGCACCCACATACTCCAAGACTTCAGATAATTACTCATATATATATATATACATATTGTCTGGTAAGGCATTACCAAAAGAAAAAAGTCAACTTACACAAACAGAAGACACTTCTTTTATAAACATTTAATGCACAAAATATTTTGTCATATACAGTCACTCTGTATTCAAAAGAATGTGCAATTACACAATACTGACACAGGCCAGATACTGAATTCATGTTGTGCACTGTACATAAATACATCCATTCAACTGATACATTAATAACTGATATGCGATATCTTACATTAAAAACTGTCTTATTCCCTTAAACTGTCGAACTCCGAGAACAAACAAGGTTATGCGTGCGACTCCTCCGTTACGTACTGCTGATCAGTTCCACATCTTTCAGTGTAAAGAGCACCGGTTACCAAGTCTGCATAAAAGATTCCAAAATAAAAAAGAAAATTCTGAAGGCACATTACAGTGTGTCATATCTAACAAACTCTGAATCACGTCGGATTAAAACAGCGATTATCACAGACTTCAAACACACGCAATAATCATTGACATCAAAACTTTTGCAGCGTGTGCAGGTAACTATGTTGTCTGAGATTGTCTGGTCTGGAAAACCTTCGTCCACACACTCGGCACTGTAGCTGGTTCCTAGCGCCACCACATTCGTATCGAACATGCCTGTTCAACTTAGAGCGTGACTTGTAACGTTTTCCACACACAAAGCAGACATGTCTGTAGGCATCGGCATTAGCAAGGCTCATCAGGTAAGGCAAGCCAATGGCAGACTCAAACAGACCTGCAAACAAACAGTAACAAAACTGCCAACCTTTTTCATGCATAAATTCACTCAAACAGGTTTGTGAGATTTGCCTGGTAGGTGAAACTGCAAACAAAATTTAAATTTACTTCCATGAAACCCACCATCCCAACAGCTTCACCAAATGCCTACAACACAAGAAACTTGTGCTAAGATTGGAAAATACTACAATGAGTTGTGTTTGTACAATTTATCTGATGTAAAATTCATGGAACTATCAAATTTTAACCCACAATGTTATCAGTTCAGTCATTCTCGGCAACAAAGGTGATTCCTTCCTATGACAAGAGCAGGACTAATAGCAAACTACATTCCCCTTCTATTTTTTCACCCCTTGCAATGAAGCTGCTACTATGTCCCAGCAGATGCAGGTTTTTAATCCAATAAAGCTGCAATGGTCAGTACAATGGAGGAGAAAGACCCTGCATACATGTAATTCCATCAGCAAACAAGCACACCCTTCTATCCACAAACATGTTACACTTCAAGTGAAAAGTTAGTTTTATGACAAACAAATGTGGATAAGGGAAAACTAGCTTGCCCTCAAGTCAACAAGATGTGAGGGTGAATGTCCCTGTACAAGCCATGACCTATATGGTGGGATTGGAGGAAATGCTCGACACGTAGTTCACCAAAATACGGCAAAGCACAATGTTCAAGATTAAGCTGACAAAAACAAACTGTATAAGACAGGATTAAGGGGCATGAATTTAACATGTACATAAAATCTCTGACCACCTTCCCAGAAGTGGAAAATGCCAACGCATTCTTTTCCCCTGAATCCAAGTACTGCCAAAATGCATGCAGAAAATACTTTCAAAATAGTTTTGTACCTACACATGCACGAGGTCCAGCAGGTCCACCAAAGAGATTAAGAATACCCATACAATGACTATCTGGAACATGGCCATCACAATTCCCAACAAATATCAACCCAATGGCATACCTAACCATCTCCCAGGCCACCTCATCACATGTGCACAGCCAATACCTGTCTCAGACAGTTCCATGCAGAGGTCTGTTATCAACAATGTGGAACATTAGCCCCTTATATGGTGACTAGATGGCACGACATGCCTACTTTATATTCATAAAGTCCGAAGACAAAACTTCAAGGCCTAGTTCACATTTTGCCTTGTACAATCCACATTAAGCTGGGAGACTGTATAGGCCAAATTCCTCAATTTGCTAAATTATACAGCAGCTGCAAGGAAGAAAGAAGTGGTATGCAAATTGGTTAAGAAAATGCCTGTGGGTTGTTACACTGTTAATATTTTGAGACTGCAGTAAACCAGGTTACACAGTCACTACAATCCTGAGGACCAACTTGTCTTCCTTGCAAAGTGTCAGAACCATGAAACTGACCACTAACCTCCTCTGGTAAAAAATCTCTAGTGTCCACATACATACTTTCGTGTCCCCTAAGCCACCATTAATTACCACCATCGCCCTTACACACAGCTCAAACGTAACATCGAAACCAATGCTTGCATGCCCAATTCTTCCCTGGAGAGGCTGGGGCACTTTTCCTTAGGGCAGAGTGGCCAGGTTGTGAAGCTGACCAATTAGCTTCATCTGAGAGTCAACTACAAATGAGTGCAGCTGTACTTACAACCCCCCATATGCCTTCATAACATGCACAGAGGCTTTTAACTTGCAGTTTCATCTAATTAACACTCAGTTCTGCCAATTGACTCCATGTCAGTACTAACTTCATAACCAAGAATCATACTCAAACACATAAAAACAGACACTTCTAAGCATATCACCCATTTGTTCAGCAGATGAAACTATGCCCTTCACATCAAAAAAGTCTTAGCTGAACGTTACACCATAACAAACCTCCCATGGCATAGTACTACTACTGCAGGCAATCATTAAGGAAATCTAAACAACTGTTTACAACAATATGCCCCAGCTTGATCCACATCACACACACACACTTACCCCCAGCTCAAGCCACCTCAGTCCCATTTGGGTTCTTGTGGCCCTCTACAGCAGTGTTCCCCAAACTTTTTTGTTCGCAGATCCCTTCTGACTTCAAAAAGTAACCACAGATTCTCAAATCCTTGCTCATATAAATATAGTGTCTGGAGGAGGGGTATCCAAAATTAAAGATTTATATCTCACAACTCTTTTTAGACAGTTAAAAATACATATCAGTAGCATACGTAACAATGCATTGCATGATTTTGCCTCCAACTGATTATGGGTACAGGAGGTTCCTTCATTATATATTCTAACATAAATGTGGCAAATTAAAGTTTCATTATTATTTTTGACAAAATATTATACCGTTCATTAATGGATAAGCAAATTTCACAGTATCCTTTACATATGTATTCATGGATCCCCTGGGAAATTGTCACACATCCCTTGGGATCCACAAAGCACTTTGGAAGCCACTACTCTAAGGGTAAGTTCAACCTGGTTGGAACATGTTCACAACCCCAGAAACATTCAGTTACCACCATGTTACTTCCGAAGCACATGAAATATGAGACCACTGGCATGAACTGATGCATTTAAATACAGGCAAAGAATATTTTCATTGGACGGGCTGAGCTTACCGGATGTGAATCAAGCTAACAGACTTCAGTAATAATGCTATTCTGAAGACTTCACATGCTGTGTAACAGCCCAGATCTAAGCAATTCTCTTCCTAAACTCTAGTATTACTTCACACCAGCATGTATGATGTAACCCAACTAGGCTAGTCAGACAATGGTTACCTGTCATCTAAATTTCTGGACTGTAGGAAACCAACTAATAATGGGATTTAACCCTTATTCTGCTAACATGGAGAATAGGGTGAGCTAATAATGCCAACAAATGGCAGATGGGATTTAACTCTGCATTTAAAGGGTTAAACACTAATTTATCAGCAACAGAATTTTATGCAATTTATATGCATTTGCCCACATTCTGCATACTGGTTCAATTACCATATTTAGATGGTACGAGAATTTCTGCCCTGGTGGGGCCCCTGGGTAGAGAGTTACTCGCAACCTGGACCACGGCACTGAAACCCATGACCGAATCAGTGTGGTTTTCGAGTTAAAATAATGTGAGATTCTTGCAAGTCATGGAGTTTTGTTGTCCATGAATCTCGGTTCAATTTTGAAAGCTGAAAATCACAGGGAAGATTATGTAATTTGACAGTAATAAGTCAGACCTGTACTGTTCCATCATGATCCAGAAGTCTATGAAATGAGGTCATGTTACCAATGTAGCCAACAGTCTAGAGGCACTAAATACTGAAAATTTAATGTGACCAATTATACCATCCCAGTACAAATTTCAAATAAAATGGGTGTCAAGAAATCTGAACATGTCACACAGGTACAACCATACCCATACAAAGCTACAAGCAGGGTCCGCTGAATGGCCATGCAGAGGCATAGGTTCAACAATTCGCTCATATGATGTCACAAGTGATAAATATGGACCAATGGAAGCAAGACATGTCATTTTTTCATCACTATTCCCTCCCACTTTTATTTCACTACAAACCTCAATTAGCATCATCTCCATGTATTAAATACAGCAATATTTAGAGCCTCACATGTACATACACTTGCTGGGAACAATTATACCTGCATGGCATGCACAGTTCATGCAGCTTGTCTTCTGAAGTACCTGGTAAATCGAATTAACATCTGGCAACAACATACCACAAGATTTTCAATGGCCCAAGTTTTTGACAGAATGAATATGTAACACGGTAAACGATAAGTAAACACAATGAACCACAGAAGTCCAGCCCCCCCCCCC
>Ga0268261_10004843_pt1 | contig 10149 bp, 11 predicted proteins | sample TergutNc150P1_FD_190353 | JGI IMG/M metagenome (GOLD analysis project Ga0268261, IMG submission 190353) | Nasutitermes corniger P1 segment gut microbial community from laboratory colony in Florida, USA - Nc150 P1 (SPAdes) (version 2) | ecosystem: Host-associated > Arthropoda: Insects >... | reverse complement strand
GTAAGTGATGCGTAGAAGGTGTGGTATACTGGTTGGAACTGACACTCTAGTGAGAATCATAAGAACACAAATCCATAAACTAAGAAGAATAAGGCCATAAGAAATTAAATCACAGCCAAAAAAAAAAACCCCAAACTACCTAAAAAAATAAAATAAAAAAAAACAAGGAACAAATTAACCACAAAAAACTAGAAGAAAATACACAAAGGGGTCAAAGAAATAAAAAAACAAAGAAACATTAACATTGAAGAACACATAAAATTGAAAATAATCATTACCATGATTACAAATTATAGAAACCGAAATAAACAAGCCCAGCGATTCCTCACAAACAGAAAAGACTAAAAAGTGAACTAAAAAAAACAAGCTATAATTAAAACTACACAAATAATAATAAACAGAAAAATAAAGCACCAAAACAACATACTTCAATTTTAATAAAGTAATCAACAAACCGTCCACACATCACCTATACGCTGGTTTAAAACTCACCACATCAAGCATCACTCTGCACAGACTCAATGATTTTAAATCCAAAGATTTTAATTGTCGCCCATTTTTAACCTACATGTATATTATTTATATAAATGTAACTGAAATTTTAATAATTTTTAATTGTTTTGGAGTGACAGTGACACAACTAATCACATTTGTACCTTTTTTATTCTTGTAATATTAACACCACGCTGAAGATTACTGTAGCAGCCAAAACATGTTGGTGAGAAGTTAGTGAATAATACATCATAAACTTTGCATTGCATTTTGTTGGTTATTTATATTGTGGATCTGATTAATGCATGGAAGATGGAAGATATCAAAATAAAGATTATGATTTTCAGAACTATAATTTTGCCTGTTGTGTTGTATGGGTGTGAAACCTGGTCGCTCACACTGAGCGTGTTTGAGATTAGGATGCTGAGGAGAATATTTGGGCCTAAGAAGGATGAGGTAACAGTGAAATGGAGAAAACTATATAATGAGGAACTTCATGATCTGTACTTGTCACCAAATATTGTACACATGATCAAATGAAGAAGAATGGGTTGGGTGGGGCATGTAGCTTGTATGGGGGAGAGGAGAGGCATATACAGGGTTTTGGTGGAGAAACCCGAGTGAAAGAGGCCATGTGGAAGACCCAGGTGTAGCTGGGAGGATAATATTAAAATGGATCTTAAAAACACGGGGTGGGGGGGGGTGCATGGACTGGATTGATCTGAATTGGAATGGAGACAGATGGCAGGCTGTTGTGAATTAAGAAATGAACTTTCGGATTCCATAAAATGTGTGGAATTTCTTGAATTGTTGGTAACCTGTTAGCTTCTCAAGGACTCTGCTCCATGGTGTTAGTTAATTAGTTGGGTGGTTGGTTGGGTGGCTAGACAGTTTTTATTATGTATCATAATTCCCATTCTGTACAATCTTTATTTGTGTTTTAGATATTATTTACAGATTAGTGACCAGTTAGCTAAGTTAGAGTGGTTTGTGTTAGAGCTAATAGCATAGAATACACATGTTCAGTACCAGGGAAAATGAATAGATTAGACTAGTTTATTTTAATAAATGTTTTAATGTATGCATCGTGCATCTTGTACAGTTTATTATCCATATCAACAAATACACTACATGTATATTAATAATGTTTCAATGCAGCTGCATCATCTTAAGGGAGTCTTAAACTTGTGCTTTGCTAAAGTTACAAAATTATTCAAATTACAACTCACTGAAACTAGTATATTAAAATGTTCACGTGATCGGTATTGAGTGATAAAATACAATCTGTAAAATATTACTAATTTTAACAAAAGGAAGTTGTATGTTTGGTGGCTGCATATACAGTCTGGGCAGTCTTGTGGGTGTAATCCCTATGTTGGTGTTTTCTGTATGCTGGGATGATGAGAAGGTTAAGACTCCCTGAAGATGATGCAGATGCATTGAAACATGTAGGAGTGCTTATGATGTAGAAAATATTAAGATATATGTTGTGCATTTGATGGTCCAGATAATAAATAGAGTAGTTTATGTCAGATCTGATAATGAATTTGAAATCTAAAATTCAGTAATTCTTGGTGCTGTAACATAAAGTAGGAGATGTACTTACTTACTATGTGGCATTTCACTGTTTTCAAAATCCTTATTCGGCAATACCTTTAAATACTCTTATTTCATTAATAAAAGCAGTGTTTATTGCTTAAGATGTTTATTTTGAGTACATACTCTCTTCTTCATGCAGTCTTTTCTTCTAATATCTTCTACAATATCATACTGCAGCAGCCTTGCCATAACATATAGGCACAATCAAGTCAATAGTCAGACATTCAAGGCACAGATGCTAACACACATACAAATGTTGAAGCATAATCCACCAATGTTAGGCTCTAAGTTTATATATTAATGATAGTAACATCAGTGATACTGGGGAGACCCAAGTTTAGATGGGAGGATAATTAGATGGGAGGATAATATTAGGATGGTTCTTCGGAAGTGGGATGTGGGTGTGTGGAGTGGATGGAGCTAGCTCAGGATAGGGACAGGTGGCGTGTGCTTGTGATTGCGGTGATGAACCTTCGAGTTCCCTAAAATGCGGGGAATTTCTTGACTAGCTGCAGACTGGTTAGCTTCCCAAGAAGGACTCTGCGCCATGGAGTAAGTAAGTAACATCAGTGATATATATTAAACAAACTGTATTCCAGTAAAGTTTGGTTTTTGTGTCGCTTGAGCACACTGATAACTTAATGCAGTGTCACTCTTTATGTTGGTAACCTGCATTCAATATTCTTACCATCCTTTTACCGTGAAAAACACACCAACACATAAGGGAAGGTACGTGTATATATTTCTGTTGCCACATTTTTGCCAAACAAAACATTAGTTCTTTTGCAGATATAGCAGTATTACAAGTCCTGGAGAATTAATTGTGCTAAACAGTTTAGCATTAGAAAGGATAAGTTTGTTTTTTATTATGCAGGTATGTTATTTCTTAATTGTAGTGTAGAGTGGTGTTGGAAGGTTCTAAGGAAACTGGATAATGTGTGTCAGTGTTGTAAGGGTCTATGCATGTCTCCATGTACAGTTTAGGTTGGCTTTATTCTGTTAGAACTCGGGTTTTACTTGAAATCAGAATATCTTATCTTAATGGATTCATAGCTTGAATGTGACCTTTACTAATAATGTTGTCATGTATGCATTTTTTGACAGAGGTACAAGATATCAAATTATAAATCATCATCTTTATCGTGATGTGGACTGTATGTTTCCAGCACGCTGTGCAGGAGTGGAGCACTTTATTATTGCATTGCTTCCAAAACTCCCAGACATGGAACTTGTTATTAATATGCGTGACTGGCCACAAATCAGTAAGCATTTTGGACCACCGAAACCTGTGTTTTCCTTCAGCAAGGTAATTATAGTGTATAAAACACATTTCTTATAACAGCTGTTACTTGTTAGACCATTTGCAAAATTGTGAAAACTGAGCATTAGCGTTATCATGTCTGTCTGTCCATCTCTCCATTGCATGGAACAACTTGGTTCACACTGGATGGATTTTCACAATATTTGGTGTATTTTTAAAAAATCAAGAAAATTCCATTTTCATTAAAATCTGAAAAGAAGACCTTTGTACATTTATGACAGTATCACGCTGAATTCTTAGAGTGAGGAATGTTTCAGACAAAGTTGTGGAGAAATAACACACTTTATGTTTTATAAATGGTGTCTGAAAATCACGCCATTTACTCAATAATGTGGAAAAATATGGACAGTCAGACAGGCCACAGGTGACAGTTTACTATGGTACATGCCCTTTGCTTTCTGGGTAACTAAGGCTACAAATACATGCTTAGAATATGTAATACTTGTTGATTTTCTACAGCAACAATGATTATGCAAACACACCTCAAATTTGCGGTATACTTAGATTGCCTGTCTTGTTACATCTTAAAATGATTACTGGGTCAGTCATATTAATGGTTACTGGCTTCAGAGCTGAGGTTGTACCACTGGTAATTCTATATGCACTTGTAACATGTTATTTAGCATGGCAACATAGTGTCTCTTTTAACGGGGACATGCTAAATTTATGGTATGATTAGTATATCCTTTAGTCTGTTTTGCTCAGTGGTTGGCAGGGTTGGCTTAAATTAGTGTGGATGCTTTTACATCAGCTGCTAATATTATGCATGTGGTTTTGTATGCCCAGGGGCAGTGTGTTTAAGTCTTTATTTATGTTCTGAACCGTGCAGGTAGTGAACTGCCTAAATTAAATATATAATGTCCGTAGGTAAATTAACACTATATAGGAGGTTTATTTATTCCCAGCATTCCTTTAAAATGTCAGAAATCAACAACCCAGAAGATCTGAATCCTCAGCATCAATGCTATGGCGACCTAAAATGTGTGTTTTTATTTATTTGAACTGTTTAGGCACTTTGACATATTTGTATTATACTTTGTGTTTACATAGAACTTGCTCAACAGACACTTTTTTCTTTAGTTTTGTTCGTTGAAACAAAAGTGTATGTAAAAAATATGTCATATTTAAGCACTGTGAGTCACACGTGGTTTTCACCTAATATGGAAACTGTATTTAGAATGAATGGACAAGGTAAGTCAGGATCTGACTGTAATAATTTCTGTGTTCCACGAAATATTAATACTACAAGCACTGGAATAAAGTGATGACTTTACAAAGAACGGTTGAATATCACTGCAGTTGAAGAAAATAATGACCAGGTTGTTTTAATCAATGTATAAGAAATCGAGACATCATGTGACACATTATGTTAATCAGTAATAACAACAGCATGCTGGTCATGATTGACAAGGCAGAACAAATGTGTGTTTCAAAACTACTGTTTGCATTAATTTCTAATTATTACAGTGAATGACAATGTTCCCTCTAACCTCTGCACTTGTGCATGCACATGCAGGTTATGAATTTGGCACATACAGGAAATTGTAATGTGCAAAAAAAAATTAAATTGCAAATAAATATGATAAAACAAATGTGGCCATTAATTAAAAAGTCAAAGTTTACAAGTTCTATTGATATTTATTTGCATTTTAAATTGGTTAACATAAGAATGAACAAAAATCAGATTAATTTCCTGTTTATTTTTTATTATCCTGTTTATTTCCTGTTTTGTTAAAACATACAATTATAATTTTAGTGGCTGTGAGAATGACTATATTAACAAAAAAAAATGATATCAGGTTTATAATTTTACATACACTGAATTTTGTGCGCACAGGTTTTTGTAACTGGCAAAAAATTTGATCATCTTGAAATTTTTGCCCATGTGGACCATTTAGAATTGGAGGGTGCACTGGTGAATGAACAGCTCGCTCAGTACTGTGTACTTCTTAGCCATGCCTGTGACATGACTTGCGTGTCCAGAAAGTGTTTATACACCATTTGTGATTATTTTAATTGTGTTTGTGTTTGCTGAGCCTGTATCGATGACTGGGTTAGATTAACTGTCACAGGAACACAAATTATTTTACTTTGATAACATATCTATTTTTTATTTAACATATTTTGATTCACAATTGAATAATCATCAGGGGTATATGTTCAGAAAGCAGTTTTCCAAACTTCTTAGGATCATTTGCATTTGTGGTGGATGCCACTGACTAGCCCACCCGCCGAGGCAGTATATCCTAATGTCTGAACACCACAACCTCATAAACTGTGACAGAGCAGTGGGGAGTGCAAGTGAGAACTGCAAGGGAAGCAGTACACAGTGAGATGCAAGACAGATGAGTATGCAGCACACGGCCAGCTGCAGAAATTATGCGCACTGGTAGAACTAAAGTGTTGTGTGCACATGTAACTACATGTGTGTGTTTAGTAATTTATACCTGTACCACCACACATTTATCCTGAGTTAAGCCCTTTTTCCATAAATTCAAGAACCCAAAGAGAAAATTTTACAATTATATGTAACATAAATTTTTGTGACTTACAAGAAAATGAGATCTCAATCCTACATGTGGGTATAAGTTTTTTTTTATATGGCTCTTAATAATGAATATATCTGATAATGCATTAACCCATTGGCATACTACTTTTTATAACACATGGTGCACCTATAAATACTAATTTTTAGGTGAAAATGGCAATTTTGTACATTTATATTTTATTGATGCAAAATTAATTTTTATTGACTTCAGTACATACCCGTGTTCTGCTGTGATGTTGGGTTGGTCTCTGAATTGCGTCTCACAGTCGGCTGTGTATTAATGGACCTAGCGAGCCCGGCCGTCTCAGGGACGTCTGTGTATGCCAATGGGTTAATTGAAAAGCTGAAACTACGAGGGTGCTCTGAAAAGTTCTTGGCCGAACAATGAAATAACGAATTTATAATTTCAAAATTATTTTTATTTTTCAGCATAATCTCCCTTAAGACTAATACATTTATTCCAGCGATGCTCCAGTGCCATTATCCCGTCCCTGTAGTGGTTCTTTGTAAGATCTACAAAATACCCCTCTACAGCTGCAATCACCTCTTGATTTGAAGAAAAACGCTGACCAGCGAGGAAGAGTTTGAGTTTTGGGAAGAGATAGAAGTCAGAGGGAGCCAAATCTGGGGAATAGGGTTGATGTTCCAACAATTCATGGTGCAGATCCCTTAATTTTCCCATTGCCAAAACACTTTTGTGGGCGGGTGCATTGTCCTGATGAAAGATGATTTTTTTCTTTTGCAAACTGGCTCTTTGCTCATGAATTTTTTTGTCTAGTCTCGTTAAAAGATTGGAATAATATTCCCCGGTTATTGTTTTACCCTTTTCAAGATAATCAATAAACAAAATGCCTTCAGCATCCCAAAACACCGATGCCATGACCTTTCCTGCTGATGGAACCGACCTTGTCTTCTTTGGCACTGAACAACCGGCTTCTGTCCACTGTTTTGACTGCCGTTTGGATTCTGGTGTGTAATGGTGAATCCAGATCTCATCCATAGTAATAAATTGACGCACAAAATCAGTTTTATTTTTGTTAAAATGCTCCAAGCACTGGTCAGAAATTTTCGTGCGAGTGCGTTTTTGACCAGCTGTGAGCCAGCGCGGCACCTATCTTGTGCAAAGCTTTTTTCATATCCAGTTCTTTATGCAAAATATATGCTACACGTTCTTTTGAAATGCCTATAGTCTCAATAATTTCACGCACTTTCATCCGCCGGTCATCCAATACCATATCGTGCACTTGTTCAATGATTTCTGGTGTTGTTGCACTTTTTGGACGTCCTTCACGTGGATCATCTTCAAGGCTGGTACGGCCACGTTTAAACTCAGCAACCCATTTCTTAATTGTTGAAAACGAAGGAGAAGAGTCCCATAAACTTTTATGAACTTGGAATGAATTTTATTTGGCGTTAAACCTTCTTTTACAAGAATTTTATAACTGCACGATACTCAATTTTATCCATTTTAAGTGATACAGACAACACTGTTGCTTCAGACAGCTGTATAAAACAAACTACCTGATAGAATGACTTGCAATTTCACATGGATGCTTATGACAGATGTACCAACTTGGGGGGAAAATCTTGCCGATAGAGACGGCATCTGTGGTTGAGGCTGATAACTTTTCAGACCACCCACGTAGTAACCTAAATATTTTTAAATAGTGTTGTGCATGACATTAGTATCACTGTATTATCCTTGCATTAGATGAATTTGTAATGTGGACTAGAACAGGGATGCACAAATCCTGGGCAACTAAATTTTGTACTGTGACATCTAATGTTTAAGGGCTTTAGTGTGGAACTTGCTTTGTATGACTTTTCTGGTGTCTAGCATTTTTAAGTGGCTTCTAAGTATCTGGAAAATCTGTGGCCCCTGCAATTGAACGTACTATGAACATGCCATATGTGTAAAATACTCTTAAATGTTATCTTAAAAGTAAGTCACAGAGCTGTGTGTAGTTTAACGATGACTTAAAATTATGAACTTCAGTGATATAACTGTGGTTTTTACTGTCTTCACATGGTATCAAATTGTATCTGGAAGGACCTGGTTTATTGTGTTGTCAGCAATTTAAGAGTCTGACATGCCTGTGGATGGGGACATTGCTATAGTTTATTGATATTATCTTACATCTGCATGTATGCAATGCTGATTAGTTAAGTGTAGCACATCTTTTGATTCAACTGTCAAATAAAAATGCTTGACTAGGCTAGTAATACTCTTGTATGAATTCAGTTGAGGGTTGAGAGTGCTCACATATCTGATGTTTTTTAGGGTTTGGCTTTGTGCATGATAAAATTGTTTATGCTCAGCCAGCTAATGATCACCAATGTCAGGTGTAGATTTTACATGTAAATACAGATATTGTATCAGTGACACTGGTCTATCATCAAGACTCAAAAGCTCCATATATTTTGTAGCTCATGCCGCACCAAATTTCAGTGATAGCAAAACAAGTTCCTTTCTCAAATTAAAGCACTAATGAGATGTGTGTGTTTGATGAGCATCTGAACACCAAAATAGCATTGCAATTCTTGGCATATTAGACTGTAATAGCAATCTTATGGCAGTCTGCAAACAACCAATTTTTTTATCATTATTCAAGGAATATTCATACTGTAATACAGCACTGTCTAAGCGACAAAACCATAGAGTTTCCTGTAGTCAAGGAGGTGATATACCATACACTTTATTGAAGTGCTTGTTGGCAGAAGCATTAAATAAAATGGAAAATATCATACTGAGGAAAGAACACAACCCCATTTTCTTAGAAAGAGTGATGACACTTCTGCAGGCATATTTGCTGTCCATGCTGACCCCACTCTTCTTGCATGCCAGACTGTAAGCAAGCTGCCCACACACACACACACACACACACACACACACACACACACACAGGTACCATAAAATTGCAATTGGACTTTACCAGTTACCATAGCTTCTTTTCAGCATAACTTGAGTGAAGTTCAGCCTATAAGGAGTGCTCTTCAGTCATCAGAACTAACAAAAACATCCTCAAAAAAAGCTATCTGTATAAGAGAAATTGGCACAAAAGTGATTCTGTGATGCTAACTATTGCTGAATTCTCAGATACCAAGTTGAGACAGGTACATGTTAATGTGTGTGTCAGTGTGCTGTGCCAGTTGCTTCTACCTTTGTCTTTACCATATATGCTTTGCTTCAGAAGTGTGAGATTTCGATCAATGTGTGACAGGTCCTTTATTTCTAGCTAATCAATTGTCACTTGCTATACACTGGCCTTGACACAAGCACATACACGTAAATAAGAAACCCTGCTTTATAAGTGACTTAGAGCCAGGGGCCACACTGTTCAAACTTCACACCAGGAGCAAAAGTAGCTGACTTTGTGCAACATTGGCTATGAACTCACAGACAGCTGCATTTTTGTTATATTTCTTTAACTCCTTTTTTTTGCTTTATGTTTTGAGCACATACTCATATGTATTTCATTGCGTTAAAGGGTGAAAACTGTAGCTTCAATAAGATAAATACCCTGTGCGAGATTCAATGATCGCACAACGATGTTGCTGAAAGAGAAGCCCTCTGGGATGTTATGCTTGTAGTTATCTAGATCAGGAACTACACACCAAGGAACACGGCATAGCATCTCAGAAGAGTTGGATTATAATACCTTATTGTGTGTACTTTTCATTCTTCAATGTTCTAAAGGGAACTCAACCATACATTTTGATGATTCTTACCTGTGATACTGGGCACTAAATATGATATTTGTGTTTATGCATTTTCTGAAGCCCCCAGTTTAATTGCAGACAAGTGACTATTATGACATTATGTACCCAACATGGGCGTTCTGGGAAGGAGGTCCTGCAATCAAGTTGTATCCACAAGGCCTGGGTCGTTGGGATGATCATCGCGTCTCCCTAAAAGTTGCAGCAACCAAGTGGCCTTGGGAACGCAAGAGATCTATAGCCTTCTTCCGTGGTTCTCGGACAAGCAGCGAGAGAGATTCTCTAGTTCTCCTGTCCAGAGATCTGCCAGACTTAGTGGATGCAAAGTACACAAAGAACCAGGCGTGGAAGTCTGATGCAGTGAGTGATACCTTCCTTGAAATAATTTTTAATTAGAGTTTTTGAGGTTCACACACAGAAGACCTTATTGTTGTTCATACTTTATTTTTGTGTATGCTGTCTTTTTTTTTTT
>Ga0268261_10004842_pt1 | contig 10150 bp, 13 predicted proteins | sample TergutNc150P1_FD_190353 | JGI IMG/M metagenome (GOLD analysis project Ga0268261, IMG submission 190353) | Nasutitermes corniger P1 segment gut microbial community from laboratory colony in Florida, USA - Nc150 P1 (SPAdes) (version 2) | ecosystem: Host-associated > Arthropoda: Insects >... | reverse complement strand
TATCTATCTATCTATCTATCTATCTATCTATCTATCTATCTATCTATCTATCTATCTATCTATCTATCTATCTATCTATCTATCTATCTGTCTATCTAGCCATCTATCTATCCACACATCCATCCATACATCCATTTATTCATCCATCCATGCATCAATCTCTTTATCTATCTCATCCATACATCCATCCCATCCATCCATCCAACCATCCATCCATCCACCCATTCATCCATCCATCTTATCTATCGATAAAGATACACCAACACTGGAGTGGTACAAAGCTTACTTTTTTATATTTTTTTAAAGCTTCTTGCTGGCTCGGTCCCAGTTGAACTGGGTTTTCCGGATTAGTTTCGTTAGAGTTTTCGCTGGGTCGGCGACGTTAGGTGCTAACCTCCGGTAAAATGAGTTTAGACCTAAGAACGTGGTCTTCCTTTGGATTCCGCGGGGTCGGATAGCTTCTCTCGTCCTTCACTTTATCCGCGGATGCTGAAACCCAGTTTTGAGATACATTACCCAAATAATTTACTTGGGGTTGCGTGATCATACACTTTCCTGGACCTCTCCAGTACATTCTCTAACCTCGCAGTATATTTTTCTGCGGATTTTGAGAATACAAAAGTATCATCAATAAATACGTAACATTGGACGCCATCGAGGTTCCGAAGGACAATATCCATAAATCTCTTAAAATTTGAGCGGCCATTCGAAAGGCCAAATGGCACTCGATGAAATTCATAGTGTCCAAACGTGACGGTAAATCCTGTCCGTTGTCTATGTCTCTCTTTAATGGGCACATGCCAACATCCGCTATAACAATCCAGAACTGAAAAATGTTTAGACCCATGTATAACAGACGTGGTTTCTTGGAATCTTGGCAACGGATAAGGATCAAATTTTGTAACGGCGTTAAGCGCGCGAAAATCAACGCAAAACCCGAATTTTGGCTTCCCATCAGGACTCTTTTTTGGAAACAATTATAGCCGGGGCGGACAAGGGGAAGCTGCTCTCCCATATTATTCCTTTTTTAACACATTTTCCACTTGTGCATTTGTTTCTTCCTTGAGCGCGAAGGGAGTTTTGTATTGGGGTCTTCTTATAAGTTCCGTGTCCTCAATCAAAATCTGATGTTCAATGACGCCGGTAGACTTAAAATCTTTAGTCTCCTCGTGGAAAACGTGCACGTATTTTTGTAACAGTGGCTCATCTGTCTTTCCTTTGGTGGTAAATGAGCTAGTTTCCATCCCAAATTTTATTATACACGGCTTCATTTTTCCGCTTTTTCCTGGGCTTCATAGGTGATTTTAGTTCTGGCTTGTTTATCATGTATACTAATTCATCTGAAACCTCCTCAGCGCCCCCAAAACTTTGGAGTTGGACAGGGTCAGGGTTTCATGACTAATATTTGCTAGTTTCACCAGTGCGCGACCCGGCTGTGATGTCTGGAGTACACTGGTTCCGACTCGCGATATCACGCGGGCGGGAAGAATTCCCTCCAGGGGTATGATTGCAGGTTCCACACAGACCAGCGAGGAAAGACTCCCCTTTTTCTAGTTCTATCGTAGCTGTGATTACTTGCCGGCATCGTGGGGCAATAGTAATATTTTCAGTCGCCCTCACGAGCCATGACCTACTCGACTGAGAGGTCTGGGTAGTGCAAGGGTTGTACAAGGACTGCTTGTCCAATCACGGTTTCACTGGCCACATTACTGGGGTTACGACTGTTTTCGTTCTCAGGAAATACTGTGAGTGCTGCGCGGTTTGCGGACATGACAATAGACGGAGGGCGGCGCCATGCAGTTTGCAGCTAGCGACAACTTTCCGCACTCAAAATTAATTTTGGCACCAGTCCGATCTAGGAAATCGGTGCCAAGCAGGCCATCTGTTTTAGTGGGGAGCGGACATACCAAAAATGTGTAGTCCAACTTTTGTCCGCAAAAGGACAAAGGAAACATGCTGTTGGCCTTTTATATCTAGAGCCTCCCCATTGGCTCACTGCGGTTTTATGGATGTGGCGCTCACGGCACTCTGCGATACACCCGGCTGGAGTATCGAAACATTGGAACCAGTATCTATGATCAGTCGTTTCGGATCTCCCTCTAACTCCAATGAATCAGTAGGGGAGCCGTGTTGTAGCAGAACCGAAACCGTCGGCCTTTCGACAGCATTTCCATGGGTGTAGAGGTGGAGGGAGCTGTTTACGTTCTGTCCTCTCACTCGTTTCCCTGGTTACGTCTTTCCAGTTTGCCTACCCGTTTCGTTGGGCAAGGGATTAATCGTCGGAAGAGCGTGAACGTGTCGAGCGCCCGCTCGCATTTCCCTTTTATAGGCGTGTTTCAAGTTCTTGCCCCCTTTAATCTCGTAGAACATTCCCTGGCGAAATGCTTTTGCCCTTCACACTCATAGCACCTCAGTTCAGCCCTGGTTTGGGCATCCCTTGTGCCTGCTGAAGTCACTGATTTATTGGTGCTTCGTGAAGGTTTTGCTGCTGACCGCTCAGGTGATCTCCTCGGCGTGCGTCAGTTGCGCGTCTAGCGCTTTGCCTCTCGCCGTCCGACGGATGGGTCGACCGGGGTTTGATGCTAAATGACTCGTCAGACTTCGCATAAAAATTTCGCCATATGGTCCTTGCTTTTTCGCCTCTCTTACAGAAAGCTCAATGGATTAAGAATGCTGCAGAGTCTGAGGGTTCTGGAATCGAATCTGACGACCCGGGACACCAGATAAACCGGCCATAAAGCTGGCTAGAAACATCCTCTCTGCATTTTCGCGGTGGGTGCGCTGTGCGACTGGGTCACTCTCCTTGCACATACTTTTCTGCGCAAGTGCCCTACATCGATCCGCAAATTTTTCGGGCCTTTCGTTTTTTGGTTTGTCTAGCCGTCTGCAGCCTCATAAAGTGATAATGGTTGGTGTGGACGTCTCCAAACCTTTCTCTAAACACTTCTTTAAATTTCTTCCACGTCGTACCCTCGGCGTGGAGCTCTAAACATGTGTTGTAAAACGATTTCGCAGGGTCTACAAGTTTTAAGACCGCTGCCACCAGAAATCCAAGGATTTCAATAGTCACAATTTCAAGAACTAGGGAATTCAACTCATTGGAATGACGTTTAAGTTACTGTTGACTAACGTTCTATTCTACTGATAAATATACACATAAAATGAACAGAGTTTAAATAATTATACACCAAGTGTAAAAGTCACAAATAAATTAAATCAAAACTTTGCTAACCAAATAATTGACTAGCCCTCAGTTATATTCAAAGAAAAGTCCGAAACTAAATTATAAATCTCGCTTCACTCGGTGTAAATTAAATTTAGTTGCAGTCAGTGCAACTTATTTTCGAAAGCATAAGGTATATGATGCAAAATATCATCGTAGACAAAGAAACTTTCAATATTTAGCACACTGTACTTCTTCTTCTTCTTCAGGATGGCACGAAACGGCGATAAAGTGCGTAGCAGTTTAGCAAGCCGGTAAATCAAAGAGTGAGCGTTGTTTTATGGCATTTTTGAATACATATCGGGAAGTTATTGACGTCATGTATTCTAGTCAGAGTATTAAACTTTGTACGTCACTTTGCCAGTTGGTACATACCACAGAGTGTACTGAACTGCAAGTTCAGCTGAATAGACTGCAGCTAGACGAAGCGACCGTTGCTTCCGCATAAAAGAATATATTTACAAATTTGAATTTTAACATCTAAAATATTTCGATATAAAAATGTAATGTTTATTAATTCTATATTACAAATGTAGTGTTTATTAATATCCTGCACTACACGACTGTGCCAGTCTGGGTTCAGAACCCAAGGAGCCAACCAACCAAAGTTTATCCCTCCCATAATTAGTTAATTGGCACCTAAGCACTAGCCTTTGGTAAGACCAGTCAAGGCCCTCAGCCTGACTTCAAATCGTTAGCGTTAGCATATTCCTCTCTTAGAGTTAAGGTGTCTGTTATAGAGCCCAGCGATGCGGTAAAAAGCAGGAAGGGCTCACAGACAGAGGGACGTCCACTTGCGCGGAACGCAAGTCTCCGCCCTCATTTAACACTTTGGCTTGGCTTGGCTTGGAAAGCCAGAGTTCATCGTTTACTACAAGAAAGTGTATGATCGTCTAACGTCACATCAAGGAGGAAGAAATCACGCCGTGGCAAGTGGATCGGCCGGGGAGGAAACATGGCAGCTTTGAGCGACATCTTTTGACTAGAGTAAATTATTACTTTGCATTTTGACATGTATATGTCTTAGGCGGAGTACATAGAATTCAGTAAGTCGCAAGATCGTGACGTCAATGCATCCGGTACTGATACGTGTGTGATGTGACATGATGCTTGAGCAGTGGAACCTTATCGCAACGTTGACCTTGGCACGCGCTACTTGTACACATGTGTGGGCGCGGAATGCGGAAAGGGGAGGGGGAAAAGAACAAAAGATATCCGTTGAGGCGATAACTAATTAGTAGTGCTTGGACCGCGTTTCAGTACGTACGTCAGTAGTGCTCGGACCGTGGTATTAGTGTACGTGTGTTAATACAGTATAGCGTTATAACGTTTCGTGCTACGAGTATGGCCGATACCGATATCGATGCTATTAATAAAAAAATTAATGCAAGTATAATTTCCATCTTGTGATAGAAACACCGGATCATGTATATGTCTTAGGCAAGACTTATACATGTCACACGGATTTGTCGACAGTAAAAAAAATATAACCAATACGCATAATGGCATGCATAACCAATACGTGTGACATGTATAAGTCTAGCCTAAGACATATACATGATCCGGTGTTTCTATCACAAGATGGAAATTATACTTTTCACAACATATGGCAGGAGTGCAGTCAACCAATAACCGACTTATATTAACTGATATGAATTTGGGGCATAACATTTATCGCCGACATATTGTGTGAGGGAGCTGTTATTAGCGGTTTATTGCGCATTAAGAATTAAGGCTTTCGTGTTTTGTTGTATATTCAGCATTTAACGTCCACAAGGTAAGAGAATGTCATCGTTATATCATGTATATAAAGACTGTGTTCAGAAATAATTGTTATTCTAAAATATTATGATCGTACAATTTTCTCGATGTTGTTCTATGAATTGAAAATACAGTGTTTAATGAATAATGAATTTGTGAAAGTCCATAATGAACCGAAAACCATATTGCTGCATGCCTGGATGCAGGGGAAGCAGCAACAATCCAGATTTGAAATTCTTCAGATTTCCAAACAATTCTATACTGTGAGTGTCATAATTTGTGTTAATAATATGCGAAGAATGCAGCTGTCTTTATAGAGCAAATGGGTCTTATGCACTAAAAATAGTTATTTTTCATTCACAATTCAGTGAAGTGTATTGTTATTTGATAGTGTTATTTTAACTATGCACATACCTAATGCTTTATTAGTCTCTGTTTTTTGTGCAGTTGCTTTCATAGAATTGACAAAAGAATGTTTGTATTTCACTACATACACTGTAGTCAACAAGGCTCACTACCTGTAATTTTAGTTACAATCAGCTAGCATGGTAAATGCTATGTAGCACATTAACCAATGAATGACACTGTAATTATATTCTGTGCTTTTTCTTTTATGTGCAGGGCTCAGCTGTGGGCAGTCTGGTGTGCCATACAGTACCACACCTGGAAGGTTGTATGCAGCCAACATTTTTCACATGCTGATTTTAGATCTCCTGAATGTCTACGCCTGAACAGAATGGTAGTTCCTACTGTCAGTGCAACATCCTCACGCTCACATTCAACACAAACACCTACAGAACTTACCTTCTCTACCCCTCCCCTGAGATCCTCGTCGCCTCTTGTTGCCTGTCCAGATTACCTTCCTGTCCAGAAACCAAATAGAACTTATTTAAAGTTGTCCATAACAGCATCCAGAATATTTTCAAGCACAGAGCCCACCATTCTCGTGGCTGTGTTAACGAAAATGCTTGTGGCGGGAACTCGGGAGTGTCAGCCTTCAAAGTTCTTTCCCAAAGCACAAAACAAGGTATTCTATAGAAAAAGCTTGATTTGGACACAGTTGCTGAATTTGCATCAAGTTAAAAGAAACTGTATATCATGATTTGGACCAGAGAGAGTGCTCTTTGCAAGATTAGGAAGAAGTACAGAGCAAAGAAGCCGAAGGAGGTTTGCCAGTTGGACAGTAATCCTCTGATACAGTCTCTTTCATCTTCCTTGAATGTCGATACTTCAAGATTTTTGGCATCTGTTGTTAGGAATAGTAAACATAAGCCTAAGGGCAGGAGGTGGAGTTACAAAGAAAAAGTTCTGGCTGTTTCTAACCTAAAGCGTAGCCCCAGATCCTATGCATTTCTCCGGTCCCTATTTCCCCTGCCTTCTAGAAGGACCTTACAATCCCTTCTAATCACTGTCCAATTTAGGACGGGCATTAATGCCCATGTGTTTAGTGTACTCAAGGACAATTTACAGACAATGTCTGATAAAGATCACATGTGTTGTCTCGTGTTTGACGAGATGTCAGACAGTATTTGCATTTCAGTCAAAAAATTGACTGTGTTGAAGGCTTTGAGGACATTGGAAGACATGGCAGGACAAGCAATATCGCAAATCATGCCCTGGTCTTTATGCTCCATGGTCTAGGTAAAATGTGGAAGCAACCATTAGTGTGCTCTTGACTCGCGGAAGCATTAAGGGTGAGATGCTTGTTAATTTCTTGATTGAGGTTTTTGATGCCTGCCACAATGCAGGACTGGTAGTTCTTGCCACCGTGTGTGATATGGGTGCCAGCAATGTCAGGGCCTTGAATCTGTTGGGTGTTTCTGAAAAGACACCTTTCTTCAGGTTTCATGACCAAGAAATTTCAGCTATGTTTCATCCTTCTCATCTCCTGAAATGCACATGTAACCTTTTTATTAACATGAAGTGATGAATGTTGGGCTTGGGGGTTATTGTAAATGGACAGCCACTTACTGGTACTGGTAAGTGGGCAGACATATTGAAGGTGTGTGAACTTGACAAACTGAATGTGCTGTATCATGTGCTGCGTAATGTGACTGACAGACACCTGAAACCTTTGCACAGGATACCATGAAAGTCAAAGTAGCTGTACAAGTAATGAGCAGTACTGTAGCTTCTGCTGTAGATACTCATGTGACTGCAGGTAAGGAGAAATGTTTTTAAAATGTTAGTTATGTGAACAGCCTTGTCATGTAATTCAGTTTTCAATTCATTCTTACTTTATACAACTGTAATTAAAAAATAATATACATATGTGTAATATTCTTTTCAGGTCACATAGACAACAGATGCCTTGCTACAGCAACGTTTGTCATAGAAGTCGATGACCTATTCGACAGCTTCAGTGGTGTAGACGCTCTCCTGACCATGGAAAGTTTTTGCGTTGTCATCTTACCAGTACCAGTAAGCAAATGGAATACTGGAGAAGTGCAGTTGATATGGTAAAAACCTGGACCTTCCTCAACAAGGAATCTGAACCAATGCGTCCTCCACCTTCACAAACCGACTGGTTAATTATCATAGGTGCTGTTCAGCATGTGTGGAGAAAGGTGAGTGAAGAGCATAAGTTCCAATTCCTTGAGACCAGAAACCTAAATTAGGATACTCTTGAGAACACATTTGGTGCTATTTGTTTGCACTGTGGGTCATGACAATGAGACCACTGACATTGTTCCAGACATTGTTCATCTTGGAAAAGAAGCACAACGCGGAGTGTGTGCCACTGTACGTGCATGTGATGTGAAAATGTTTTCATTGGCATATGTCAGTGGTTTCATTGCCAAGTGCTTGCTCAATAATAGTGATTGTGACATATGCAAAAAATGTCTGATATCTGAAGTGCCATCACCACTTGATATCTACACATGTTTCAAGGAACAGAGCAGTACAGTACAGTCACTTACATATCCAACTGAGAAGTTGGTGGAGACTGTTGGTACTGCTATGACTGTTTTGGAGAATGTGATGTCAATGATGGCTCAGAGTCAGTTGAATTTTGTCACAGATGCCATTAAGAAGGGAGTTGACTTTGACTGGATTAGGTCAGTTGGTTATTCTCTTCATTACCAAGGAATAGAGGATGGAATTGAGAGAAGTGTCACAAGGATTTTAATTCCTTGGTGGTGTAAGCACAAGAACCAGTCTGCTGCCACTGCTCTGGTTCAGTGGAACATATAAATACAAGCTGGTATAGCTTGTCTGTAATGTCGGTCTAACAAGATACAGGTTTTATTTTTATTGCCACTATATATAAGCACAATCTTTGAATTATGAATAATTTTGCAAGCACCTTCACACCTTTCAATGTCAATACTAACACTTGTTGTTAATTATTGTCACCCTCAGATTCAATGATTCACGTATTACTTGTTAATAAGAATATACTTAAGTAACCACTGTTCATGTTAGAAGGTTCACTCCTAATTCTGAAGCGTGATATAGTTGTCCTGTGCTGGACTACTGCACTTGTATATCACAAGTTTCTATATTAATGTAAATTGGTAGCAAACTGTTGTACTACACAAATGATATATCTTTAGTTATGTACTTGAAACACACTTAGTTATTTACTGCCCTATGCAGTCCTAATAATGTGTTACACTGACCACACTGAAGCGTCCTGTACGCTACATGCAGTCGAAGCAACCTGCTTGCTTGATGTCGTGTTGCGACTGATAGTAACTGAAGTGTCCTGTACGCTACATACACGCGAAGCAACCTGCTTGCTTGATGTCATGTTGTGACTGATAGTAACTGAAGCATCCTGTACGCTACATGCACGCGAAGCAACCTGCTTGCTTGATGTCATGTTGTGACTGATAGTAACTGAAGCATCCTGTACGCTACATGCACACGAAGCAACCTGCTTGCTTGATGTCATGTTGTGACTGATAGTAACTGAAGCATCCTGTACGCTACATGCATGCGAAGCAACCTGCTTGCTTGGTGTCAGTGTGACCGATTCATAACTGACGCGCTAGCCAACTGCGAGTCCTCAGGGGAACCCCAAGCGTCATTAAAACAGGAAGTCACGAGAGAAGAACAAAGCAAGAAACTAGCTTAATCTGGCTACTACCGCCAATCCGCAGTCCTGTGACTCCTTCTTCGTGGGACTGCGTCAGCCGCACTGCACATGCACCTAAACAATGTTGTGCAATCTGAAGCAACTGTATAAATGAAACTACAAAAATTTATTCCTTTGCGTGAACACAGTCGATGAATAAAGCTATTAGGGAGAAGGTCATAATGAGGAAATTCCAGATTTTATCACACCAGGAGGTCAGCATTAAAGTAATGACTCCTATTTTGATATAGTAACCACAATAATGTACAGGAATTGCAATGGTTTGTAATGTACAGCATGAGAACAGCTTTTTCCTTACTTCTTAAGAACTACTATGACAGTTACTGCTGTCATGGTTGTGAAACTAATGAGCATTACGTTTTAGCTGACCTTACCACTGTTCAGGCCTTGCATTCCAGCCATCAGTCTCTGTGTGTGTATGTGTATATATATATATATATATATATATATATATACATATGTGTGTAAATATGCCAAATATTAACAGGGTCCATGTAATATTGAAGGTTACACAAAGTCACAAACATAGTTCAGTTACACATTGGTGCATGTGCCTCTTAATTAGTGTTTCTGCAGTGTGGTGTAAAAAGTGTGGCTGTCAGTGACATTTGTTTGCCAGTGTACAGTGAATGAATTCCTTGTGAAGGAGAAATGACTCAAGTGCAGTAAGTGTTATGTGTATGCATTGGTGCCACCGGTATCAGAAGGTGGGTGACATGAAATAGAGATGAACATGACATATGTACCTGAACATGTCAAGATATCTAAGACAAGATGGCCGACAGTGTAGGAAGCAAAGTAAATCATTCGTACAATACAAATAGTAAATTAAGTGAAAAACAATGTGATTCATGCCAACATTGTGATGAACTAAATGCAGAATTGCATAAAGTAAATGTAGAGCTTTTATCCTATGAAAAAGTGGTAAGTGTACTACAAGAGGAGATAAGGAACCTGGAATGCCGCCTTTACTCCAACGATACATATCAAGACATTCATGGTAAACCACAAACTCATGAAATAGAAACGGACAATAACTGGAACCAAGTCAAAGTGCGTCATAA
>Ga0268261_10004841_pt1 | contig 10150 bp, 3 predicted proteins | sample TergutNc150P1_FD_190353 | JGI IMG/M metagenome (GOLD analysis project Ga0268261, IMG submission 190353) | Nasutitermes corniger P1 segment gut microbial community from laboratory colony in Florida, USA - Nc150 P1 (SPAdes) (version 2) | ecosystem: Host-associated > Arthropoda: Insects > Digestive... | reverse complement strand
CAGGCAGAGGTATGTTGTTAGCTTCATGCTCCGTCCGCTTTAAATTCAAAGGAAACAAGGTTTAACCCTACATATTCGAGAATAAAGGCATAATTTACTATAAAAATGAGAATGTACTTCTATTTTCGGGACAAATGTTGAGTATTGAGATAGTGAAAAAGTAAAGGTTAGAGAAGGCCGTAAAAAGCGTGTCTGACTTGGTCCCAATTAGATCACAAACCAGAGGCATCACGGGCTACTGCTGGTCCTATCACGGCACACAGTCATACTGCGATCTACAGGCACCTTGTAGTGTAGTATACCAAGTGGGTAGCAGTGTTTAAGATTAATACACTGCCTCATTATTCGGAGTTTTCGTTCATTTGTGATTCACTTAACGACGCTGTCAGTAGCTAAAATTGTATCGTTGCAAATGGCAGGATTTTTAATGAATAATAAAATGGAAATGACGTAGAAGTTCAGTCAGTGCTTGTGGCCTAATTTGATGTGTTTTCCCGGAATTAGGCTTGAGAGACTGCAAAATTTTCACAAATAACCTCAGTCAGATTTGGCGGTCATCGACCTGGTATTTGAAGACGGGGCCTCCCGAATACGACGCAGGAGTGATAATTAAGCAACCATGATGTTCCGTACCTTTCGATGTGGAAGGGTTGTCGTGTTGATTTTAAGACCACGGTCAATGGAGATGGGACGTGGTCCTTTTTATTCTTATACCCTAGGATTTACTATACAACTGAGGAAAGTCATGGAAAACCTCGGTAAACAGATAGGCATAGTTTGCTTGGCAGCCCGGACAAGCCTGCTGGTTTCCATTTTCCATTGGCTACAGCCTCAGGCCAGAACAATGTGAAGGTACATTTTAGCCCAGTGATGCTCGAAATCCGAAAAAATGCTCCGATGGTTCCCAGCCGTCCCTAGCTTGTCTTCATGACAACAGCTTCATTAGGACGAGGACAATTGTGGAACACTGATAGCTACAAATACTCTGTTTCTGCCGCACTGTATACTCTCACTTTCTCCACTAGAATATTAACCGGGTAATGCTGTTCACGTAAATAATCGCTGTTTATTCCGAGAGCTAAACATAAATAACACACTGTGTGAGCAAAATGCACAGTCACAGCACGTGGTGTGCGTGTATATAGCAATTTCGTGCTCGGAATTGTTAAAGTATTTTTACTGTAAATAAAATGAGCCGCTTGAACCGCCCGGATGCGAACTGGCCTTAACACAACAGTTTATCAGCCTCGGAAATTTAAAATGCAAAACGCCACTAACACACTTAGTCATGGACACGACTGCATGACATATACAAGAAGCAAACTTTAGAAGACTTCGGGAGAAAAGAGTTTTAAAACATAAGACAGAACGGTAAGGTTTCCTTTTAAAAGTTCCTGGCTTCTGACGACTTTGGAAGGAAAGTTTTTATTCTTACTATCTTCCCGCTTGGTTTTCTTAATCTTCTTCGCACAGTGTTCGTCGTCTGTGTCTTCTTCCCTTCTATGTTGCTTTCATTTCTTTTGTTATTTGTTCTTCCTTCAATTTCTCGGCTCTTTCCCTGTCAGTTACTACAGCAACAGCCGCCAATATACTCACACTTGACATTTCCATCTGAGCCCTCTAACGGACGATTGTAACACACAAAAATGAAAATGAAATAGACACCAGCTCTTCGGCGTAGCTGTAGGGCACTACACTTCTAACAAGGAGATGTCTATATCTAAACTCCGCCGCTTCCTTGGGTGAAGAGTTAAAGGTTTAACCGGTTTTCTTTCGTCCCTTACAGCAAAAATGCACGGCCATTAACTCAATTAGCACATCACCACTAACTTCCATAAGTATTCCAATTTAACAGTCATAAATCATCCTAACATTCGCCCCCCACAAGGCCTGTATTATTCAAAGCGCGGTAAAATCACAAAATAGACAACGCAAGTCAAGATTCAAGTCTTCTGGGATGTTACACCGTGAAGCCTGATCAGTTTTATCCGACTTTTCTGCAAAGCACAGTGCCTTTATTTCAAAGTCGACTAGACTTTTGACTCCGAAGATGGAGAAGCTAAATTACTTGCAAACCTCGGTAAGGATTTTAGAGTCTACACAATGTTAACATAATTGAAGACTTAAATGCTCACCAACACCGCCGTATAACCTCAAACCTCACAAACGAAAGGTCTCCTCACGAGACGGAGCACAGTATAACATAAAGATTACCATCTTCTAGCCACGCGACATCGTGTAGTTAGGTGGGTGGCTATGAACGTTTCAGGAAAGTACTGTTTCCATCATCAGGGTATAAAAGTATACGTGTCACATTCACAATCCAGACGACAGCAGACATCATAGTCACTATCATGGCAATATTATGCTTCGGTTATTAAAAACGAATTCATAAAAATTCGCAGTTATTTTTTTTTATAAATTTTAGTAATTTTAATATTTCAAAAATAAAGTGATAGCGTAGAAACGACTTTGAATCCTTACTCTTAAAATGGCTTATATTCAATGAAATGGCTTATATTCAACGAAAAGTGGCCACATAGCAGATTACGGTCTAGTGAACTGTTTAGAAAGTTATAACTGTATAAGTTTTGGCAGAAAAGTAACACCATTTTCTTTAGAGTATAAACGTTGAAATCTCATGATTAAGACTTCAGGATAATACAACAGTATCACTATTATCGTGATAAGTATCGGTCATAAAATGTATACATAAAAATCAAGTCAGGGTTTAGTTTATGAACCGTTTTCCTTAACCATTGCCCACTATATTTTTAAATGGAGGTGTGATGTGAGATAACCCATTATTAAAACAAATTATAAATTCTCCCTTTTTTGCAAAAAACATAATACTTATTTAATATTATATACAGATGTAATGTAAGGTGTAAAATATGTATTTACGCTCCTCAGTTTGGTACCAATATTACCTTCGTATTGTTGAACAAATTTCTAGAAACGAGGCGGTGGGAACAGAGTCAGTCAGTATATCTGGTTAAGAAGGAAATGCCAGATCAGTCGATAATACACACCAAACACGAAACACTGTCTGATCCTCAAGTACTAAATGGAATTTTAATTCCTTTGACCCTAAATTTCGATCCCCCATTTCACTGTGCGTGCAGCCAGCCGCTGTTTAGTTGTATAACCAACTTTTGCTGCTGCAGTTAATAAGCCGGCGCTTGTGGCTTCCCGACACCAATAGACTAGTTCAACTTTTCCCCCATCCTACTCGATATAAGGACACCCTGCATGAGAAACTGGAATACGATAAAACGGCTTTAGAAGTAACGACTCACAAATTCAAATATTAATTGTGCAGGAGCATTTACCCTGTCGGTTTGTATTTTCATAGCAGTAAAGATTGTACTCTGGTCCTACAGGTTACGCAGATAACATTTGGTCTCGTATATGACTAGCTGGTTTTCGAAGGTACATATTTCCTTCATAATTTCCATCATTGTGTTTCAAGACGAAAACATTGTTTTTCATATACATATACATACACAGTTATTTCCCGGAAGACCAAAATATAAATCTTTACCAGTGTGAAATCCCCGCAGCTCGGACTATGTAGTTATTAGCAGAAGTTTTGTTTAGCATCGGATGAAGAAGATTAGGACCATCATTTTCTAGAAATGGCCAAGGCTTGATCCAAAAATTTGGCGCCTAGATCCCTGAACTTCTGAAAAATCGTACAGCGAGATACTATCGTTTGTGTATCCTTATTGAATGATAAGGAATCCCTACACCTTACAAGCAAAGAGATAGCCACACAGAACTGTCTTGAACTTTCAAAGATAATTTCTTTAAAAAAAACTGCGGGGCTTGAAACACAGATCTCACACGACGGCACGTCAGATTAAATTCTGGATTTACAATGTAAGAAGAAATCACAAGAACACAATTGAAATTAAAATATGGAAGAAACTTTGGTATTGCACTATGGCATGTCAACTATGGAGATTATACGTACATTGTCGAATAACATGAAAAATTGTGAATGAAGTGCCGTTACATACTGAAGCCTGAAATGTACCAAAAATTCCCATATGACAGCGAAAAATCACAATCAAAATTACAAAAGTAACCAGTTAATGCTATTTACGGAAATAATAGCTGTTTGTTGCGAGAATTTAAATTCTGGGGGTAAAATGTAACTTTCTTAGTCTGGTAACAATATATTTTAAATTATTACGGATTAGACATGAGTTAACCATAGCCTCTCACTCGAAGTCCCTATTCCGCCTGTCTTGTAACATTTTATCTCTACACCTTTATCTACATACTTTCCATCAGTTGTTTAATATACCTTAATTTTACTCTTCAATCTCCATATTTTATCCCATAGGCCTTATATATCCCTTTCTCAGAATTCAACATATTTTCTTATTCTTACTCTCATCTCATTCTGCTGAATCTTCTATTAATTATGTTCCCCTCTTCTTGTTCCTTCTATTCTTCCTTTCTTCTTTTTTTACTTTTTCAGCTCTATTGTCTTTTTCTATTTCATCCTACTACTACTACTACTAGATTTATTTTAATTATACTTTTTTACCTTATTTTTCCTTTCTAATTCACCGTTTTCCTTCATATATGCCAAGCCAGAATAACTCAGTTAGTGTAGCATCCAGGCTACAGGCTTCAAGGTCGGGGAATCGAGTTTTCATTCTCGAAAACGACAAGGATTTTCCTCTTCTCCAGTGCATCCTGACTTGCTCTGACGCCCACATATTGTCCTAAACCATGGTATGCGGACTCCTTCGCAGGACGTGAAAGTTTTCTCATCCAGCTAGATAAAATATACCTCCGTCCCTTCGTGGGATTTTGCTCAATTTAACACAGGAAAAACTTCACGTTCTTCTCCTATTGGTTTGATTTTTACCACACTTTATGTCCTTATTCTCTTCTACCTCTTTTAATTCTGAAAATTGGTTTCTATCCTCAGACTTCTCTTTTGCAGCGGCCTACGAAATCCAAATTCAGATAAAGGGTAAAGCTGCCTCGATGGAGAAATTAACTGTTTTAATTTTAAGAATTTATTCAAGGGTTAGAACACATAATATCTGCCCTCAAACATCATAAACTCAAACATTAACAGCAAAGATATTTCTATTGCTGAATATTTTGCTCTGAGTCCTGCGTAAGAGAAACTGCTGTCCCCTTAAAGTCCCGCGCTAACAAGGTTCACATAAAAATGAACTATCGACTTGGGTGGGGGAGCAGGCTGTGTTCTTGTGGTCTGTAACCCGATTACAGTACAACTTTTCGCCCCTCAAACTTGCAGCGGCTTAAAGCTAATACCCAGCGCGTGGCACTTGAACGACTTTGCGGTTCGTTCGATAAGATCGATAAGCAACAAGTTGGACTTCATCGATTACATCCCGCGATCTATCGACTCCAGATAATCAGCTTCCATAACAAGGTTGATATTCGAGTTTCATACCACGCAGTCTGGCTCCGCGGTGAAAGAACTGAATTACAAGAAACAACAGAGGGAGTAGCAGAAGAAAGGCAAAGAAATTGTAGAAGAAAGGAAAAGGAGAGAGGTTGGAATAAAGATAAAAGGAGGACACAAAATGTATGACGGTTTACATTACCCAAAACATTTTTTTATAAAATATACCAGTTCATCCGTATATATTTAACAATGATTCACCGACTGCAAATTTCATATAGCTCTGAAGAACACCGTAATGAATAGTGGATTTAGAAGGACGTCGTAGGTAGGCATTTGTCCCATAATTAGCTTTGAAAGATGAGACATAAACCACAAAAAACCTAAAAAATCGGATCAGTGAAAAGGGTTAGAGCCTAGACAGCATTACGGACAACAGGGCTTGTAACTTTTGGTTACAATAGAAGTCTAATTGTTCAGTCAGTACAATCATCAGGCTAGGAATGGGAGTTTGGAGATCTGATCTCTAGCATGGCAAAACATATTTCCTTTCTTGATACCGCCCGGAAGAGTCTCCTGTTAACGGGTGCCGACGGCTATTTCCCATGGACAAGGCACCGGAGGGGGTAAAGCTTGACCACTCGTGTTCACCTACCAAATTGATTAAAAATGTGGAGAGCTTCACTCAACCAGACGCCTTCATCATGTGATGATTAAAGGCCAAAAAGCAATTTTTCTAGTATCCTAAATATTTTGCAATTTGAGATTTAACGGAAGTATCCATTTAGTTCTTAAATCTTATTCTCCGATTGAATACGACAGATGTAAAGGTTCTAGGGAACAGCTTTAATTGGGAAATGTGGGAAAAGAAGTACACTAAGTACTCCTATAACACAAGGAGACCAGAATCTACTCTAACAAGACAGACATTGTGAAGTGCAACGTAAAACTGAGGCTCGTTCGCATAACCATTGTTGCCGTGGAAGAGCTGTGAGTATTACAGATTCTGAGTGTGTGTTTGTAGCCTTTGTTTTCCAGTGTGCAATGCGCATGCGCCATACTATATTACAATCTGTGGCCTGCCTAGTTATACCATATTTTTTCCTATTACCTCATAAAGGGCAAGATTTTCAAAAAAAGTTATTGAACGTAAAATCTGTTTTGATTTTTCTCTGCGACTTTTAAATGCCTAAAACCTTTTTTATTCTAAGAAGAACTAGGCGAGATATCACAGATTTACACAGGCCTTCATGTAAAGAACACGTTATTCTTGTCAGATCTCAATGAAAATTGTTCAGACCTATTTTTTAAAAATACTCAAATATCAAATTTCACGAAAATGTGTCCAGTTGTTTTTTGTTCCATTCAGACGGACAGTCACACAGACAGTCGGACGGACAGACATGACGGAGCTAATAGTCGCTTTTTGGAATTTTGCAAACGTGCCTAAAAAGGCAACTGGCAATGCTCATACTTTTTTGTAGAGATTTTCTTAAATGTTTATAGCATAAAGCCGTCTAAACAGCCGACATTTAAAAACACATTTCGTACCTCATATGACGAGTAACACATCTTTCTTACACACATCTTCAGCTAACTTTACAGAAAATATCGCACCTTATCGCGAGAACCTGGCAGAACACTTAGATACCCAGTGTGGGCAAACTCTCGAGTTGCTGAATGTGCGAACAAATTGTGTACGTTGTTAAAGGTATCTGTAAATATTTAATACAGAACAAATAATGAAATAATGAGATATGTTCGCATGCATATGATTTTCAAAATAAGTTTTGCATTCATTTTTACCGGTAGCTCACCATTCCGTTTCTACGCAACAGGCCATGGAATTACCAAAGTGATCGAAACACGGACATATCATGTGACGATCTGAGAACGTCTGGTAACTTAGAGAAAACCGTACATTTTTGTAGATGTCTGAATGTTTTGGAAGATGCAGCTGTGCAATTTTCAGGATAGAATCTACCGACTAATGCAGCAAATATTTTTAAAAATTTGGTAAACATCCTCCAGATTGCACTGTATCAAATAAAAAAATTATTAACCTTTTTCAAATTCTCACACTTCCAAATTATAAAGATTCAAAAGTCTTGCGATATTTTAATAAGTTATTTCACATAAAGTTAAAGGGAAAAGTTAAAGCAAGACCTGTACAAGCCTGGAGAGGCCCTGATGGTTCATGGAGCTTGAGGCTCTCAGATTTCAAGACAATCGGCTCACATAAGTGGCAAGATTGTTAGCCCTACATACCGGTTGCCTTTACCCCCACAGGAAATACTCATGGTACTTATTTCTGTTAGAGACTGATTCGGCGCAAGGACCGTAGTGCAGCAGGAAGGATTATGACTCCATCGTGAATAGAACTCTCGACCTCCCGGCTTGTTGTCCAGTGCCTCAACCAAATGCGCCACCGCGTGCCCCCTGTTATTTTGCGTAACATATAAAATTTACTTTAATGAATACAGAAGCCTATTCTTTGTACTTTCATCCAAGTAAAAATTATTAGAACCACTGCAGCAAATGGCGTTAATATGTATAAGTCCGTCTCAAAATTTCAAACTGTCGCTGGATTGTTATTGTTGATAAGCGGAACTAAAAAAATCTACGTCTGTGGGACACAAAATTACATGATATTCACACGCAGTTTCAGAAGCAGAACATTTGATAAGTTAAACCAAACACTCCGACACATGCAGCATCAATAAGGCTGTTTTTCTTCTCGAAATTCTGGCTAGAAACAAAAGACTTGTCGCTCCGCTGAGTGCCATGTCTCTCGACTTGCTGTCAGCTGTCCCTAGGTTTCATTTTATCCCTTTGTCCCTAATCCTGCACAGAAGAAGAAACTGGATGGCAGACAGCATAATACTGGCAAAGACATGAACATCAGAGTGATATTTCAGCACTGATAAAACCCTTGCAAATAAATACAGCTTAAGGGTGACTTTCCTGAAATATGGATAGAAGAAGTGTAATTAATTACAGGACACGTAATAGTAGCAACAATAGAGAGGACTCTAAGAACGTGACTGAAAATGCGGTCACTCAGTCTCTTTAACAGAATTATTTTCTATACGTGCTTCAGCTGATCTACAACAAGCTGCGGCCAAGTAAAAACCCTCTGGTAGCAGCCCTGGAATTTTCAGCGTCGCTAATACCAAAGCTCACCTTCAGGCACGATCCTGAACCGGTTCCTACTACCTCCCATGCCTACTGTCTATTTCACTCAGATCAATTTTACTAATTATCTAACCCCGCAGCAGCAGAATCCTAAGGTCTAACACCCAACAAGCCTGCTATTGGCTACGGTCCTCAGGCAGTTACATCCACCCCCACCCTCGCAACCTATTTTCCTAAGATCCATTTTACTAAATAACAAATCACGTAGTAGCAGAACCAGAAGGTTCATCTCCATAATTTCTTGGACTGCTATTGGTCACTACCCTGAGTCAGGTTTTTCCACCGACATCCTCACAAAGTATTTTCCTAAGATACATTTTACTCAGCAAAACTGTGACAGAAGCTCCCGAAATTTCAGTACCACTAATATGAAAGTATATTATTAGTCACGATCATTAGCCAATTCCAAGCAAACCCATCTTTACCAAATATATGGCGAAGATCCATGTCACTGATTAACAAAACACCTCCACGGAAAAATACTCTTTCTAATATAAACAACTGCTCAGCTCAACTAAACAAATTCCACACCATTACAACACCCGAAATATCATTCACTTTTTCCTGAATTACAGTTAACGTTGTCCGTGGACTTAATTAAGCACGACACCACGAAGACTTACGGGGGTGCACACATTCCTAACATTGGCACTAGACGTAGCTGAGTGGTCAGATTCAGAACCCTCCACGTTTATCTCCAGAGAAACTTCCTCAGACAGGGCGACTGATTTGATAGCAGGCTGTGTGGCTTCACAGCTTGTCTGAGCGCTGTGGAGAAAAGTCCCTGTCCATGAAGGAACTCGACCTTCAATTACCGGACCATTCTTCCCGTAGCTTAAACGCTATTTGGCTGCGCTACTGAGATGTAGTTTAATGCAGGCTACACACAAGTCATTGTTTGCTCAAAATCTATTTCAATACGGCCTGCAACCTACTTTTGGATTGACTGAAGTATGAGATCCCCTCAATTTTTGAGACCATAATTTAAAATGCATTTCCAAATCTTACACATTGTCCTAAAATCAGATCATTTCAGTAAAATCATGGAAAGTGTTCTGCGATCTGAGATTCGATTCCGTTACCTTCTACATAAGAAACAAGCCATTGGGTTTGTGAGGAAGGTGTCTTTATTACTGTAGAACAGATCTTAATGGAAGCAGACTATTCTGAATCTAGGGTCCAAGCGACGCAGTAACAAAATATTGAAGTGACATGTTCAGCTGGCTTTGTCATGTCTTCATTAATTCAATGCGCTCGATGCGCCGTGCGACACCACTGTCGGTGACTTGTCTTCTGCAACACCAAGTAGCCTTTGAACATGCTTCTTCCTGCGGGTATTGCAGATATGTGTCACAAACTGGGAAGAACAAGCGACGGAATTCTAATACAACACCCAATACAATATTCCAAACAACTTACGTTTTCTTTATCAATTTCAATAATGGTAATCCTTTAAACCATCGTCATATTCGTATACAAACACACACACACACACACACACACACACACACACACACATATATATATATATATATATATATATATATATATATACAG
>Ga0268261_10004840_pt1 | contig 10150 bp, 5 predicted proteins | sample TergutNc150P1_FD_190353 | JGI IMG/M metagenome (GOLD analysis project Ga0268261, IMG submission 190353) | Nasutitermes corniger P1 segment gut microbial community from laboratory colony in Florida, USA - Nc150 P1 (SPAdes) (version 2) | ecosystem: Host-associated > Arthropoda: Insects > Digestive... | reverse complement strand
GGGGGGGTGTTTTCAATCATATAATTTTTTAAGAAGCCCAACATTTCAGAAGCTGGCTCTGGTTTGGTTTTCAGGCAAAGAAGCATCTAACCTGGTGGACCAGTTAGACTGAGTTATTCTGATTCACTGGGTACCACAGGAACACTAACAAATTATGATACGTATCTGAGAACATATCTAGCCCAAGGGTAGTAACAGGAAAATGGCTACTGAAAAATTAAAAAATTAACTACAAGGCTCAAAAATAAAACTTGGACCAATCCACAAATTAAAAACCTTAAAAACAGCCATGAACTCAGACTGACCAGACCACAGACTGACACAAAAATCCAGAACTCATGTATTTAAATTCTTAACATCTTTAACATCACCTGTGGAGAAAACTGTGAATCTTCATGGGCTCAAGGGAGTTTATAAACCTAGAAATAAACATTTAGTCAATGGGGATCATAAATGCATGACAGTGCATCTCACCAGAAGTGATGGTGAAGGGCTTTCATAAGTAATGTATATCTAATGCAATGGCTGAGACTGATGATGATATGTTGTGGAATGACAGTAAAGATGGGAATGTTGGCAGTGATATTCAAGCAAGACATCCCTGTTGTGTTGATATAATAAAATTGTAATATAAAAAATATATATATAATATAGTCATACACAACTTTAGATTATATCAGGTTATAATTCAGCTACATGTTTCAACCAAACTGCAGGGCCATATTCAGGCTGATCTTTAAGTAGGTGGAGTGTACAATTGATAATGCTTTCAATCTACAAGATCTCGTATTACAATAATTGGTTAAAATAATTATGTTATACCACTTAAAAAAACTTAGGATTACAATTCAAAAGTGCTAATTTGTATACAATAGGCATCAAAAAGTATTAAAAAACAGAAAGTAAAATTGACGGGGTGGTTTGTGGAGTATACAGTGGTGGGGTTCTTTCTTATTAAATATGGCGGTGAGGTTTTCCTTGACAAATTCTTTTCTGTACGGTTCTTATTAAGAGATTGGGGAGAAGTTTCTCTTGAAAGATGAAGTGTATTCTGTATGGTCACTATTAGTTTGCTGTAGAACTGGTTGCACTCAGAAGTAGTTTGTAGTTATATGTGTCTGTGCATTAATGGTCTTGTATGAAGAGAAATGTAGTGGGTTATGTTCATATGGAACATCACTTTGTGTCTAAGTGACGGTGGAATTCCTCTTTTAGGATATGGCATATGCCTGGGGGTGAGAGTATTCTGATCGTAGAGGGCAGCACCTGCATCTGTACCATGTCCCAAAATACTTGCCAAGATCTAAAAATATGACAGGTTTTTCTTTTTCATATGCCAAACTCTTCTCTCATATTAATTAGATCACAAAACTGAATTAACTTGATCCTCAAAAGGAACTGTGGTCGACCCACAGCTGCACTAATCAGTTCAGCTTCTTCTGGTGGTAGGTCGTGCACTGAATTCTGAAAGTGAAGCCATTCCTGGCACATGAACTCCAACCTACTTTCTGTACTGTCCAAAACACTCCTTAAACGTAAGGCCCAAAAATGCTCATTGTTGTAGGCCTGATCAAATGCATGTGAACCTGAAGCTCCAGCACCCAATGGAGAACTGTCATTTGCTCCACTGCCAGGTTGAAGATATTGCTTAGGCATACATGTGTCTTTCAGTCAGGTGCACAAACATCTTCAAATGGCTAATAATATTATCTCCTCTAAGAACAACTTGTTTTAATGCCTTCATCATCTTCACCATGTGCCGCACATGTACACACGTCATACTGTGTGTGATGTGTGTTCTTTGATGCATTGGTACATGAAGAAGAAGGCGGAAAAACAAGTTGTTCTTAGAGGAGATAATATTATTAGCCATTTGAAGATGTATGTGCACCTGACTGAAAGACACATGTATGCCTAAGCAATATCTTCAACCTGGCAGTGGAGCAAATGACAATTCTTCATTGGGTGCTGGAGCTTCAGGTTCACATGCATTTGATCAGGCCTACAACAATGAGCATTTTTGGGCCTTATGTTTAAGGACTGTTTTGGACAGTATAGAAAGTAGGTTGGAGTTCATGTGCCAGGAATGGCTTCACTTTCAGAATTCAGTGCATGACCTACCACCAGAAGAAACTGAACTGATTAGTGCAGCTGTGGGTCGACCACAGTTCCTTTTGAGGATCAAGTTAATTCAGTTTCATGATCTAATTAATATGAGAGAAGAGTTTGGCATATGAAACAGAAAAACCTGTCATATTTTTAGATCTTGGCAAGTATTTTGGGCCATGGTATGGATGCAGGTGCTGCCCTCTACGATCAGAATACTCTCATCCCCAGGCATATTCCATATCTTAAAAGAGGAATTCCACCGTCACTTAGACACAAAGTGATGTTCCATATGAACATAACCCACTACCTTTCTACAGCAATCTAATAGTGACCATACGGAATACACTTCATCTTTCAAAAGAAACTTCTCCCCAATCTCTTAATAAGAACCGTACAGAAAAGAATTCGTCAAGGAAAACCTCAGCGCCATATTTAATAAGAAAGAACCCCACCACTGTATACTCCACAAACCACCCCGTCAATTTTACTTTCTGTTTTTTAATACATTTTTCATACTTTTTGATGCCTATTGTATACAAATTATCACATTTGAATTGTAATCCTAAGTTTTTTTAATGGTATAACATAATTATTTTAAATAATTATTGTAATACGAGATCTTGTAGATTGAAAGCATTATCAATTGTACACTCCACCTACTTAAAGATCAGTCCGAAGATGGCCCTGCAGTTTGGCCGAAACATGTAGCTGAATTATAACTTGATATAATCTAAAGTTGTGTATGACTATATTATATATATATTTTATATTAGGAGTGAGTGTGCAGAAGATGAAGGCACTGACTGTGAAAGTGGACACAGTGACACTGGTAAAGGTGGGCAGAATCTGACGTGCTCTGTGTATTGAGTGTAGGAAATTCATAGTAAAATATTTTTCTTTGCAGACTTTTATTTTTGGGGGTCCATCTTAGATTTGGATAAATATATTTTCCCTTGGCAGGTGTGTTTCTTTGGGGGGTTGTAGATTGGAATCATCTTGCATTCAGTTAAATATGGTAAGGCTCACACAAGACAACCACAACATTTTTCTCTATGGATTGTCAATCAACAAAAAAAGATAACTCATTACTTGAATTCATTTTGGAAACTTAACATTACAGATCTATGAATACTATTCACGTATTTATATACGTCACACGCCTGAAAAAGGTCCAGATCTCATCTTCTCTACACAATATGTGTAAAACAGCCAATTTGTTATGTATACTTGTAGGCTTAACCTGAGGGCAGCTTGAAGTGAACATGCTGCAATATGTCATCCACCTAACACTGTACATTTATAACACAGGAAGAAAAGAGGTGTGTCAAGCTGAAATCTGCTTCTATTGTCAACATTTTGCACAACAGAATGCACTCCACCAAAATTTATATACACATAAGTTAATAACAGACAAGAATACTATTTCTCCTGAGTACAATATCGCATGTTAGATTGAGGTTAGGAAGATTAAAACTGCATAAATTTGTGAAAAGATGATCTTATGCATGGAACAAGTGCAAATTTTCATTCTTTTCTGCAAAATTAAAAAAAAAAAACCGCTGTAGATATAAACACAGTCATTACCACTGTGTATATGTATTTAACCTAATATTTGTGGCTAAAAATTCCCTTTATCAAAATTAACTAAAAGCATGAATGCACATTTTCTTTCAGCACATACAGAAAATCTTACATGAATCCAGCCTTGTGAATTAACATTTTTTGTTAGGTTATCCACTTGATCTGCTGGCAAATCCACAGGCAGGAGCCAAAAGAGAGTGACAGAATGTGAGCTCAGACTTTACCTGTACTGCACAGAAAATATGAAACTTCTACTATTGCTGCTGCTGTTGCAGCTACAACTAGTTAAGTATTTCAGGGAAAGAATTCACACTCTGAGTAATATAGTGCATGTCATCAGCAACTCTGTTGTGCAAGGATTGTGAAGTTTGTCATTCAACAAAGCATTTACTTTCAGATGCTCAGAACACAAGTGCTTTTACCTTTGGAAAAAAAAAAAATAAATAATGATGCTTAAATTAAGCCTCTTAATTATATAAGAAATATTTCCCAAAGAAAGAGGCCTAAGGCACACCACATGTTTTGTGTTTGCAACACGGAGCTGATAAGATGTGAAGAGACAGCCAACAGGTTATTATGGTAGGTCTGGTAACTTTTAATAAGGAATTTAGTTTCCAAACACACAAGTCTTAACCCTTCGGTGTCTCATCATTACGAATCATACTTGTGCTCTGCCAGACAGCACGAGCCAAAGACATGCAGCACGGTCTGGCACTCATAATAGTTCCATACATGCACAATTAATAGCTGGCAATGGGTCCAGCAACATCATCTATCAGGAAGATTCATCTTGATCCTCTCTTCCCTGTTCATCTACTCTTAGGGCATTCACTTCTTAAATTATCACATTTTCCTGTTTCATCACATGTTGAGTGTTGAGCTAGCACTAGCCTATACACAGAAAAGTAGAAGGGAGGATACACTCATAAATATACACAACATAAAAACGATTAAGGATTAAAAAAATCAGGCCATATAAGTTTAGTTTGGTGTGCACAATGCTCAGATCACATTATGTGCAGATCTCTTGCAAAATCAGATCTACTATCATGTGTCACCATTAGTGATACTTCTTTTGACTTTGGCAAACCCTCAGTGCAATGTGTGGGCACTGGCCCATTAACATAAATAAAGTTTTTATAGTTCTACGTACAAATGTTCTGCACGTTAACACTTTGGCCTTGTTATGCAACACGTTAGGAACGACTAGTTCACAAGATGACGCAGCAGCGGCAGTAGCGTTGTCTGGATCCACCAGCAGTTGGTGGAGGAGTCACAGGAGCGAAGTATGCGTGCACCTTGATGTTAGGCAGGTGATTCTGCTGGGCAAGATATCATTAGCTCATTTAGTGACTGACTGACAGAATATGAACTAAACATTCACATTCTTACCATTAAAACAGCAAACTACTATCACAGAGAAGGTGCAAAAGAACACAACATACTTCTGCATAAAATTTTAAGACAGTTCCAGAGCTGTACTGCAGCAGACATAACTTCTTCCTATAGAGCTGCCTCTCAAAGATGAAATATTCAACATCAATCCTCACACACCTGGTGATTTGTAATGGGCAATCACCAAAGATTTATCACCTGACTGTGACACACCATTGCACATGGAGGGCACATCAGACATGTTTCATATTCCCAAAAGGCAGTCTTTTTAAGCGCAAAAATAATTACACTGTTACGGACTGCTTTAATTTTATAAAGAAACTAAGAAATGGTTCACTACATTAGAAATCACCCTCTGTCATATGACATTTCAATCTGAACAAGAACAGAAAGCTACTCTCCAGTTGGGTCTACGTATTTTCCGAATGCATTCTTCGCTATTTTCAGTACGTCACTGAACTTCACTTCTTGTAGTTACACACTGATTCTTGCAGACACAATAACCGCAGACAGAACTCATTCTTACTTTTATTCTGTTAAATATTAACCACACTATAAAATGTTTCAAATAAAGTGCTATATCTTACAGAGAACCATACTTTACATGATTTACTTATGTTCTGAGAAAATCAACAAAATTCAATTTGAGCTTCATAAATAGAGGGTACTTTTGCTGTATTGATACGAAACAAATTCAACCTGAGAGACAGCTTTTAATGAAAATCTCCAACACTGTATTTCATCAATTTTGTTGTCATTTTCAAAGATGGAACATGAAGGTGAATGCTCAATATTCCCTATAAGCAAGATACAGAGTAACTGTTTAGTTATCTGGTAATGAAACATTTTCCACCATTAAACAAAATTACAAGTATGTACTTCATTTTCTAAGTCCACAGTTAGGGTAAAGGTACAATGTAATAACTTACAGTAGACACAAGCTTAACTGGCATAAAGGGGAAAGCGATAGGATGACTGAAGAGGCTGTTCATAACAAAGAGTACTGTATTAAAAGTACAGGCACACCTCATTTTATGAGAGTTTATCTTGTGCAATTTTGCACTAATGCAACCACAAGATTTACATCACTCTTTGAATTTACGTGATAATTTTCAGATTAATGTGATTTGACATCAATGGTCCCTGCGTGCAACTGTCTTGTGTTGCAGGCTAGCAGAAAGTGATGACACTGTCACACCAACAGTCAGATGTGTGGATTGATGACACTTGTGATATAATCACATGGCTGACATAGTGCTCCTTTCAACAACATTGGCTTTTGTTACCAAAATGAGAGAGAAACATAATATACATCACCTAGTGCAATCCAAGTGAAAAATCAGTAAAAGACAATATATAAGAGAAAATAGAGATAAGAAGCCGACTTGAAAGAGGGGAATGAATTGTTGACATGTGTCATAAAGTTAGATTGTTGACATGTGTCATAATGTTAGATTGTTGACATGTGTCATGTTAGATTGTTGACATGTCATAATGTTAGATTGTTGACATGTGTCATAATGTTAGATTGCTGACATGTGTCATAATGTTAGATTGTTGACACATGTCACAATGTTAGATTGACATGTGTCATAATGTTAGATTGTTGACACATGTCACAATGTTAGATTGACATGTGTCATAATGTTAGATTTACTCATAGAAGTGCATGTACAATTTGCGACAATGCTGACAGAATTACAGAAAGTGCTAAGTCAGTCACCAAAGTGTTTGTTTCAGTTGCAAGACTACCAAAGTCCTATCGGAATGGAACTACGGGTGTGAGTCTCTTACATTTTTGTTGCATTAGGAATATTAAAATGTATTGTACAGAAATGTATATATACTGCATATACCGTAGATATATACTCTGCAGGTCCATATATCCACTAGTGGTATAGTCATACACTATTAAGGATGAGGTTGTCAAACCCCTAACCCAGAGCAAATACACCATTGAATGAGAATTTTGCGTTCAATTTGCGCAACGTTTTGCAAGAACATAACCCTGGTGTAAAATGAGACTTGCCTGTAATAAACATGCAACATATGGTGAAAATTGATGGCTGGAATGTATAACAATGATCAATTACAGATGCACCATAAAGCATTAATCTTTAAACTGCTGTCATAGTAGTAATGCAATTTAAGTAATTATTTCACCATTACTTTTGTCATTTTTATAGTCAAGGGAGTTAACCCTGAGAGCCAATTAAGATGTTGTCAGCTGAGGAAAAGTCTGCTGTATTTTAAGACACCTAAGATACAGAACACCTAACAAGCTAAACAGCCAAATAATTCGGTTGAAAAGTGATCATAAAAGACAAAGAGCACAGGTTTCTTTTTTTGGCATTAAATAACAAAATATTTCCTGCTGTGCTAACATTTGTATCAAGGCTTTAAAAACAACTAAAGTTTCAAGAACAGTTCAAGGTTCACAAACACCCTGCACTGAGACAAATGCTACTGACAAATTTCTGCAAGTGGCAGGTACAGAGGCCACAACTTTAACAGATAGCAGCAGCTCAACACCATATCTGAAATGTTGGAAACTACTAGACAGAAAGGAATGTTAAAATTTTTATTGTATGAAGTACCATCAGCTTTCATTTGAAATGGCTGCTCACAACAGTGGCTTCTTATTTCCCACGAATTTTTATCATCATTTAAACAAGTTTGTTTTGTAAACGTGTCTGCTGAATTAACTTGTGTTTTCAATGTAAATGGAATGGCAATGGGGAAAAAATATCTTACTGACCCAGCAGACGTTTTTGAATGTGAACACAGAGTAAAGTTTCTCTGGAAGACAATGCAGTCAAACAACAAACTACAGGAAATGACAAATGGATAAAAATTAGCACTTAAATCACAGAACTGAAACCTAAAACTGTACTGCAGCAATACTAAGAGTACCCTGAGTCGCCGTATTCCAGCACGGGTGATTAGCTGGCAGTCATACAGTTCAATGCGTTGTAGGTTATGGCATGAAATGAGGTGCTCCAAGGAGGCATCGGTGATGAGCGGACAGTTGTCTAGCTCTAGAACTGTCAAATTCTCAGCCGCACACGGAGATGTCCCCAGGTGACGAATGCCTTCATCGGTGATGAGCTCACAATGGGACAGGCTCTGTAATTGAAAATGTAACAATACCATTCAGCTGGCTTATGGTGTGTCCTTTTGGTACAAATGACCACTGTAGTCCCGTCCAAAGACCTCAGAATATCAATGCTTAAAACAGAAAATATGTGGACCTAAGGGAGAGAAAGAAACAATATGGAGAAAATCACATAATAAAGGGCTCCACACATTGTATCCTCTAGCATATACTACAACATTGATCAAACCACAAGTTAAATAGATGGAAAACATAATAATCATGGCAGAGACAAAAATACAACATTGCAATAAAATCATGAAAGGAAGATACAGCTTTGTAGGTCAAGGGACAGACAGGATGACATACTAAAGTGGCCCTTGAAGGAAAAAGGAAGTGAGGGCGTGAATTAGATTCTAGTGTTTCAGGTGAGAGCCTACTGGCAAGCTCTTACAAACACACTAATGGGACAAAAAAGGTATTGGCAGTAAAAGTGATTGTATATTTTTGGACATGGAATCTGGCACAGAAAAATAAAGTCAAATGGTTTTTGGTTCTAGGTGAAAAAAAAAATTAAATGACCAGATGTCATAGCAGGTTGACAGATGAAAATAATGACAGTGGTTGAATGAACATAAGGTTGCAAAAACTTGTAATGAAAACTGTTCAAGACTTTATGTGCTTTTAGGTAAAGTTTCTGTGACTGGACAGCTTTTCTACTGCTAAGGTTCAAAATGTCCAATGTCACCAAGCCTCTCTTTTTGGTATCAGATTTGCATTTATCAACATGATGAATATTCAGAATGTAATTTTCTGGGTTATCACACTGTGGAATATGAAGACAATATGTTAAAAAAAAAATTCCTGTAGTATTCCCTAAGCAAGGCACCTTAAAAAATATGATTAACTTACACAATCTCTAATGCCTGAATGCATCTACACTCAAATACATTTCATATTACCGGTACCTATCATCTGAAGAACTATTTTATCATTATTCTTTCGTTTCCACTGCCTCACTTTACAACAAATTTCCCCAGCAAAATTTTCATATTTGTTTCCTCTTACTCTCACTCTAGAAACAGACAACTAGTACCAAAACAATATAAAAAATATATAAATCAAAGGTTGTTGCTATGTCATTGTCTTCATCTCACTTAGGCTTGAGTATCACTCTTAACATTTCGTTTTCAAATACCTGCAATACAGACATGCAGCAAGTACCTTCATCACAGTCAGTCAGGAAGTGACAATCGAGAAGAAGTGACAAAACCAATAAGTGGTTAAGTGCTTAAAAATATGCAAAAGAAGTTAAAATCAAATCTAAAAAAAAAAACAGAAACTGGAGGGAAAAGGGGGGGGGGGGGGCAAAATATCATTTTTGGCTAAAGTACCCCCCTCTCTCTCTCTCACTCACACACACACACACACACACACATACACAGAGTAAACCAAAATACCACTGACCTATCATGTGCCTTGGCACCATGTACAAAGGTACCAGTTATCAATACAAGATGACAGCAACATACAAACAAAGGTGCATAATCTGGCACCTATAAGCCAAGAATACTGTGAACTAAATTATTATTAAAATGTGCTATCTAAATAAAACCGAACATGAACTTTTTTGTAACACTTCAATTCCCAGCTGGAACAAGACTTTTTTTCTTCTTCAAAGCGTCTACACTGGTTCTGGTGCCCACCCAGGTTCCTGCTCTATGGATATCAGCAGTGATTTCTCCAGTTGCGAAGTGGCCAGGGCATGTAGCTGACCACTCACCTCCAACCAGCAGGTTAAGAATGAGTGGAGCTGCACATCCATTCATGCCACACAGGAACAACTTTACCTAGACCTTTTGTAGCAACAAAACGTCTCCTCAGCACTGACCGACAGTAACAGTGCAGTACACAAAACGTCTCCTCAGCACTGACCGACAGTAACAGTGCAGTACACAAAACGTCTCCTCA
>Ga0268261_10004839_pt1 | contig 10151 bp, 10 predicted proteins | sample TergutNc150P1_FD_190353 | JGI IMG/M metagenome (GOLD analysis project Ga0268261, IMG submission 190353) | Nasutitermes corniger P1 segment gut microbial community from laboratory colony in Florida, USA - Nc150 P1 (SPAdes) (version 2) | ecosystem: Host-associated > Arthropoda: Insects >... | reverse complement strand
AATAATAATAATAATAATAATAATAATAATAATAATAATAATAATAATAATAATAATAATAATAATAATAATAATAATAATAATAATAATAATAATAATAATAATAATAATAATAATAGAGTCCATCATTTCTGCTAGGAACATAGGTTGTCTATGAGTCCTTTCCACTTCTGTCTATCAGCTGCTAAGAACTTTAGTTCATTCCAGCTTCTACCCGCTTCCTTGATTACCGATCTTCTACAGCTGTTTCTCGGTCTTCCTCTCTTCCTGTTTCCCTGAGGGTTCCAAAGTAGGGCAGCCTTTGGTATCTCTCCATCCTCTTTTCTTAATGTTCTTTTTCCTATTTCTAAATTTATATCTTCTTGTCCTGTTACTTTCCATAGATCTTTGTTGGAAATAATATTTGGCCACCATATTCTTAATGTATATCTTAGACATCTATTCACAAAGGTTTGTATTTTATGCTGAATTTCGTTTGTGACAAGCCAAGTTTCACATCCATACAAAAGTACAGATTTCACACAGGCATTAAATGTCCTAATCTTAGTGTCTTTTTGTAATGACTTAGATAAACAGAAATTATTTCTGCTAAATGCATGTTTAGGTTCTTTCTGGGACGTGCCAGTTATCAGGTACAAAAATAATAATATCAAGTAAGGGTTTGATTTATGAATGGGTTTCAGGTAACAAAAATCCTTTATAAATCATAGGTTTAATGTAGTAGTACAATAATCACTTTAATTTGAAATGTCAAAAAAGAAAAGGAGATAGGAAATGGTATCATACAATATGTTACATCGGCATATGTAGAAACTTTGTCTTTAATGCACATAAATTTCTGTAAACTTTACAAAGACTTAATACATGTAATTGGAACATGATTAGAAGTAATTCCACAATCCTTATTTAAAAAAAAAAAGGATGTTGTAGTGATTTTCAGACACTGGAATTTGTTTCATTGATTTTCATTGCTCCTTGGCACCTCACACTCATTTACAAGCTGAATGAAAAGTGGCCTGTAAGTGAAAGATAATTTTTAATTACTTGCAAAGAATTTGGTACAATAGGTCAGTATTATTAAACAATTCTGATATTTGTAATTTATGTAATGGATCCTGCACTGAATAGAACTCTTCTGGGATATTACTGTGTTGTTTGGTAGACAGGTTTCTCTAAAACGTTTGTACTCTGTACCAAACTAAGTGGCTTCAGATTCTAGAAGGCATTAATCATCATGGTCACTGGTGTGAGAACTTTAAACATCACACAGACTGACTGTTCACACCCCAGTTCACGAGAATCACTTGAAATGTGTTATATGAGATGAATAGCAGATTACACCTTTTTGACACAATTACATATCAAGAAAATAACACATTTTAAGCATGTTGACATATATGGTGATATACAAAGTTCAAAGATTTAAAATCACAGGAGTATCTGTAAAAGATGCTTTTTACTAACAATAAGAGTATAACTAGACCTAAGACTAGGACTGAGGATGATGGTAAAGACTCAAGGGAACATGAGAAGCAACTTCTGTGAAGGGGTATACTATCAAATGAACAGACACTTACTTGTACATGTATACGAAGGCATACCCATTTTCTTGTTGAGAAAATCCTGTCACTTCCTCTTCTCTTTCACTGGTTACGACTTCATCATTCAAATGATTCCATTTTCTTGTTGTTACATTATATACATCTGCTTCATAATGTCCTAAAATGAACATGTTTGTACATTTGTACTCTTTATATCTTATTTTTATTGCTATTCTCTTTATTGTGCTCAGAACATCAAGTATTCAAAAAGTCAGTGTACAAATTGCTTACATGACATAGCTTCTTTCACTTCTCCAATTCCTGTCAGGATGATATTTTGAAGGACTAACTCACTGTGGTAATAATGGTTGAATGGTGGTTTGGATATCAAAGAGTAAAAGTATACCTTTCTGTGGTGTTTTTCCACAACAAAATGTTCATGCACAGACTGAGTTTCAAACCCTCTGCTCTATAGGAAGTCTAACCACATGACTGACACAATGGCTTCTAGTGTCTTGTATGTGTATAGTGACAGTGGGTGAATAATGGAAAAATCTGTGGACAACTCTAACAAATCAAAACTGTGTTCATGAAGAAATTAAGAGCAGATTTAATTCAGGGAATGTCTTAATCCATTTGGTTCAGAATCTTTTGTCTTCCCATATGTTATCTAAAAAAAATGTAAAGATTAAAATATAAAGAACTATAATTTTGTGTATCATTTTAAATGGGTGTGAAAATCCATTTCTCACAATGGGAGAAGAATATAGGCTGAGGATGTTAAATAATAGGGTGCTGAGATTTTGTTCCAAGAGGGATGAGGTAACAGGGGACTGGAGGAAATTACACAGTGAGGAACTTAATGATTTGTACTTCATACCAAGTACCATTCAGGTGATCAAATCAAGAAGAAAGAGAATGACATGGTATGTGACATATATTGGGGAGAGGAGAGCTGCATACAGTGTTTTGGTGGGTAAGTCTGATGAAAATAGACAATTTGGAAGATGGAACAGATGGAAGGATAATATTAAATTGACTCTTAAAGAAATTCGTTGGAAGGGCATGAACTCAACAGATCTGGTTCAGGATGGGGACAGGTGGTGGGCTCTGGTGAATGCAGCAACAAAGCACCATGTTTGATACAATACTGAAGGATTATTAGGTTCTTCAGGAGGACTTCTCTGCATGTAGTTAATTAGTTAGTTAAAATAATATAAACAATATGTTCATGAATTAATGTGTCAGTTATAGAATACATTATCACACAAGTTTCCATTTATGGCATCTTTGCCTCATAACATGGTTACTGCCCATTTTAGCTAGCAGAACACATTCTTTCAGAGTCACAAACCTATTCTTTACAAAGCATGTGAGAGAGTTGAAAATTGTGGACAAACAGTGCACAGTACTGTATTTGGATCAGAATAATATACATGAAGAAACATGACTCACTAGTAGTGTGTTAATTATCAGCTAAAAATCTTTTCTGAGTGAAAGAGCATTATCATATACAGTTGATGGAGGTGGAATAAGGAACTACAGTGTTTCTGCAGTAGTGTGTTAATTATCAGCTAAAAATCTTTTCTGAGTGAAAGAGCATTATCATATACAGTTGATGGAGGTGGAATAAGGAACTACAGTGTTTCTGCAGTGAAGTCTTTGCAATCAACAATTAAAACCTTTTTCTCCCATTTAACACTGACTGAAATGAAATAAATATTGCAGTTTGTTTCATGATTACAAGCATGCTGTAACTTGAAGCTTTAAATTTTCAAGACATCTCCTATAAAGTACCAGTTACCATAAACTGTGCTGTAGGTCACTCAAATCTCTGACAGTGACTGAATCAAGGAAATACACAGATTGATAAAACAAATTATAATAATAATTGCTTCATGAGCCATATACGTGGTGATTAAAAATTGCATGTTTAGTTAATGAACTGTATGAAACATAATGATATACTGTACTGTCATTAGACTTTTATGAGTACTTTTGCGTATAAGTGTTTTGGCTGGTACAGTATGCATAAAAAGTGTCAGCCATCAGCTTTGTCATAAATGGAATATCCAGTCTATGAGAAAAGATTTAATTCATATTAGTGTAAAAATTCATATAGGATTCAGAGTTTAAGATGATAATTTGTTGTGCCCTTTAAAAGGTTTACAAAACCTGAAATGTATTAACAGTAAAGAAACCTGCACATCTAACAGCATATTATAATGCATTAATACAACACTTTTGCTGAAAGTTAAAAGTTGTGATCATAATGAAATGGGTTGGGTTGGAAAGGTTTCATTCAAATATTCATGTGCCAGGATCAAGAAATATATTCATTGCTTGGGATTCCAGATCTTATTCCACCACATTATCACATTAGTATGGGTCATATACATAAATTTCTTACTATGAATTAATTAGAATACCTACCACAGTTTGGAGTATCACCTTTGTGTGATATGATAGCTAAAAGCATGTACTCTTGTTTCATCTCTACTGAATCTTCCATTCTGTCTTGTACTGTATGCTGGAACTGTAACACATCAAGACTGGAAAGCTGCAACCCATATTGAAATAAACGGAGTTTGCAAGACATATGCATTCTCTGCACCATGACACTCTGAATGCTCTATCCATTCCATTTATTCTCTCATAAACCAAATGTCTACGACACTGGTTTTAAAAAATCGGGATCGCCCAATAGTTTTTTTGGTAAGGTTACCTAATATCAGATTTATTCTAAATATATACAACAACTCTTGTAAAAAAACATAAGAATGTAGGCATGAATGAATGAAGGTTATTGGTTAGTTTTATGCATGTTAGGCAAAGAATGCATAATACATAGTAATCCAGACATGAATGGTGAGGTCATAAAGGAATTGTAATCAGCACACAAATACAGATGACCACTGTAAGAAATTCTGTTATGCTTCAGACTATTTGTGTGTGTGTTTGGGCATGTGCATGTGTGTTTTTTTTTACAAATATTGTCATATTGTACTACTTGATGACAAGTCACATTACTAAATGAAAAATGAAAACCAAGAGCATTCTGTTATTCCTCTGTTTAGAAATGCAGTTTTCGTTTAAGTATACAATATATTGAAAGACCAACAAATGCACTTTGGTTTTATGGATGTAATTTTATTGCACAGCAGTCAGCAACATGTTTCAGCCACTCATGTTACTTCAGGATGGTGAGAACAAGAATTCAGATGGGATTAAAATTTGTCTTAAGTCACTCCACAGTTTAGAAAACATGTAATTTTTGGTTAAAATTCATGGTTGAATAATAAAATAAAATTGCCATGAGCATAAATTTTCAGAAGTTAAAAAATGTTGTTTGGAGTATGTGGGGTGATGTACATAGGAGATACATGTGGTGAATTATGATATATATGATATATGTTATATGAATTATGATATATATATATATATAGCAATGTTATTACAGTTATATATATATATATATATATATATATATATATATATATATATATATATAATCTGAGTTAATACAGTATTAGATATTGGGCAAGTGGAAGTACTGAGAAAGGTGAAATGGTAGTTGATGAAGGTGTGTACCAGATTGTTGAGCGATGATATAGTCTGTGTAGTGAACTGTTTGGAACTGAATTGTCTGGGAGAAGGTCTGATGATAGGGAGTTATGCGCATGCATGATGCAGTTGTATTTCATGGGCTAATTCAAATTTTTATATATTTTATGCATCTCTTTAATGCATAGAATATGGAACATATCAGACTTCATTTAAGTAGTTTACATGATCAGTTTCTTGATCGAAATATAACTTAACAATTTTCAAATGTGACAGAACTTTAGTTATGTTTTGGTTATAATGCTGGAAACTGTGTATAACATTGAAAGGAAGAGTGAAACTGGTTCTGATACAGATCACATGAAAAGTGCATCAGGGCAAAGACCTAAAATATGCCAGTGCAAAACAAGTCTTTGAAAATACCAGCTGAGTTGTGAACAGGTACAGTTCACATAGTTCTCCTAAAAGAACATGCTGAATACATACAAGACCCATGCACACAATTCCTCTTCTAAGGTTTCCCCTCTGGGTGAACTGTGGATTTGAATATTAAACTGAGAAAAATCTTTAATGAGGGGCATTTAACACTGAAATTACTAGCTTCGAACCAGTAAAATTTAACCTTGCATTGAGAAATACTGAATGGAGGGTCCACCATATGTTGTTTTTGTTTAAAGGCATAATACAAGTCCAAGGGATTTTTAATGGGTCAGTAACTGGAACTCATATCTTACTGAAAAATTTAAGTTTTTTTTTTCTTTAATCTCTACAGCATTATACCAGTAAGTTTTAAAGTGAGGTACACTTTGTACTTATTAATTATAAATATTGAATATTTTACCTCTTCACCTTCATCGTTTTGTGGAGAACAGGAACTCCTCTCTTTCTTCTCTGACCAAGAAAATCTAAAGAAGGATAAATTAATTATCACATGTTGCCTTACACTGTTCATGTATTTTGTGTTGCATTTGACTTTTGTGTACATCATACAGTTGTTTATTTAAGTGTTTATATACTTTAACATTCACATTCAAAAGAAAAGCACAACTAATGCTGAACATATCTGCAAACAACAAAGTGAACCATGTAAGAAAACGGAGAAGTTGCTGAAGACTCAGGTATAACATACATCTAAGACCAAGCATTTTTACCCAAGGGTGTGAGGAAAATGGTTGTTTATCATTTTTGGTGTGTTACATACCATTGTGTTATTCAGTAACTCAATACACGAAGTTGATAAAAGTCTAAACACAACTAAATTCTGTTGTGTTTAATAGCACAACATGTTTTAGCCTGGGCTAAGCCATTGAGTTGTTGGTCTGTTTTAACGTAAAATTTAGCATTACTCAAAAATTACAAAATATTCCATGGTAGCTAATTATCCAGGTTGGCTTTCCCTTTGTCAGATTAATAATCTTAACAGAATTTTCTTTATATTCAGCTTTATTTAGATTCGTTGTGGTTCAGTTTGAAAATATACACATTGCTAGGTTAGCCTTTCATAGACTTTTTAATAAAGAAGTCAATTAACCGAGGTAAATTAAAGTAGGTTCATCTAATTTTATGTTGCTGCTAAACAAATATCATTATATTTAAAACATCTTATTTTACATACATGACTTAAACATTTTCTGGATTACTTGAGGCCAGAAAATTAGTCTGGAAACAAGCACTGTACTTGCCATTCAACTACCCCTTATTTAAAAAATGCAGCTTTTGTAATTTCTGTCTCTGTAAATAGGGGATATGAAAGTCCCTTTTACTACAGGGGCTGAAGGCTGGAATTTTAACTTGTAACAACATGAGTATTGAGAAATTCACTGCTCATCCTATCACACTGCATGCATGTGTCCATGCTCCATTATAATTGTATATGACATCACATCACATCACTTATAATTGTGAAACTTTTTAACTGTACATGACTAATAATTGTCTGAAAAAGAACTCTACCTCAACATATACATGCAAAGCATACAAACATGCTTGATTATTGTATTTATTACTAAAGCTAAGCGAGTGGTAGTGCTGGAATGTTAACTGCTTGCTGTACTTTGATGTCATATCTGTGTTATATATATATCAAATATATGAAGCATGAATATTGTCAAATAAGGCTTTAAAAACTGATCCATATTTTACAGAACACACAATGCACATCCATTGCATAGACTAACTATGACTATGCTAGGAAACAAGGTTCATTACATGCCATTTATGTACTATCAAGCCAACATGCTTGAACCTAAATGGCCATCATCAGGGATCACAGAAGCTTTCAAGACATTACTGTTAAAATGTTAACACAGTTTTAACATGCAGTGGGGTTGGCCCCTGATGAAGGCTATTTTGGCTGAAACATGTTGAAGCCATGGTAAATAAACAGAATACATTGTACCTTGGTGTTTTCCTGATATACTGAAGTACATGGCAATAATGTATTATAAAATTATAACCTGTTTAGGGTAATAGCTGATTATGTGAATCATACAAAAACTCATAAATAACATAGTTTTTTTTTATTTTTATTATAACCAACAAATGCACAATTAATATCACAACAGTGTCTCGTTATATAATCTGTACTGCTACATGTTTCAACATTTCCATGTCATCAGCAGGGATTTCCACATCTGCGCCCTGCTAGGTTACATAAATTCTTAAATTGTAGCTGTTAAAATTACAATTTCATAGAATTATTAAAATATTAAAATACTATTTAATCATATTTACAGTAAAATCTGTTCAACGTTAGTCTCTTGTGCAAGCAGTGTGTATTTGTGGCTACATATACACACTGATTGCACAAGAGACTATAACATTGAAGAGATTTTATTGTAAACATGATTAAGTAATATTTTAATAATTTTATGAAATTGTAATTTTAACAGCTGCAATTTAAGAATTTATGTAACTCAGCAAGGCGCAGATGCGGAACTCCCTCCTCATGACATGGAAATGTTGAAACATGTAGGAGTATAGATTATATAAAGAGACTGTGTTGTGATACTAAATGTGCATTTGTTGGTTATAATGAAAATAAAAGATGCATGGTACATGTATTAAAATAAAATCATAAATAACACTTTATGGGTACATGTTAAAGCAGATGGTACATTACCACTGTGCATGAAGCAGTTAAAGTGTCTTGTCCTTATGTATGAAAGGGTCTCAGAATTTGTAGCAGTTAAACTTTCCTTGGAATGGTACAACTAGTCATAACTACATGTGCACACTGAAGGCAATATGACAATTCAAAAGAATACAAAATTGAATATGTTTCTTGCATGAACCCATGCACTCATTGTATTGAGCAAATTTTGTACCATAGATCTTCAGTAGCCCTTTATCTGAGTGCTAAACCAGTTGTTACATGCTTGTCACAGAAGCGCAAATGATGTAATTAAACACATAACTTACTTGGTTGTGGATTCCAGTTTGAGTTCTTATGATGGGGATAAGTTTAGGATGATAAGGGCCTAGATGTCTTGTGTCAAAAAGGAGGTGCTGTTGGGAAAAACATACTTTCTTCTAAATCTCATATTTCCAGTACAGTTTGACTAGAGCAAGAATGAAATAAATAAAGTATATTCCAATACATGATTTGAGAGTTTTGTTGATGAACATTACAGTCTTCTGGGATATGATGCCGTGTTCATTTGTAATTAGTTGTCATTGTTTCAGGGGAGCTTGCTCTCTCCATTTTCAGGTAGTCCAAGATGGGTAAGTTGCATGCCAAATGACCAACCTACTAAAGACAGAAATTTTAATTTTGTGCAAGGGAACATCTTGTGGTTTGTTTAGCCATACTTGTGCATCTGATGCATCACTGGGCTTGTTGTATAAAAATCTTAAAACCGTAACTGGGACACTTTTGCTTAAGTTAACATTTTTTCCATCTTGGCTGAGGGCCTTTATGTGGTCACACTAAAGACTTGGTGCTCCAAGTGACATTATATCCTTCTGGGAAGGATTGGGGGGGGGGGAATTTGTTTACATGCCTTTCTGGGGTTTGAACCCAGAGTGATTCGATTGTGACCACTGAAGGTGTTAGCATCATGCTGCAAGGAAGAAATGCTTGTTTTATATAGGGAAGGAGTGGAGTAGGCAATGGGTGTAGTGAGCCAAAAGAAGAAGTGAGCTTACGGAGGAGGTGGAGCTATGATTATAACACAGTGGAGAAAGGGAGTGCAAAAATTAAGAAATCAAGGACAGAGCAAATGAAACTATGGAGGAAGCACAGCCTGAGTGTGTTGGCCCTGAAAAGGCCATAATCTTTAGATATTCTCATAAGGAGATTTTCTCCATTCCTTCAAGGAAGGAATGAGAGGTTTCTATGACTTGTTCAGTACAAGACCATCCTCCCTGTTCATGCTGTTTGGAAGGTGTGGAATCATGATTACCTCCCTGACGATCTTCGTGTCTTGGAGTTCAATACGTTGTTCCACCAAGGACATTTGGATTCTCTCCATGAATTCATGATAATGGACTGCATCATCAGGTAGGCAATTGAGGTTCAGCTCCATCACAACATGAAAAGAGAGGATGGCCTTGTCTTGAGCAGGTGATGAAAACCCCTCAGCAAGGATAAACAACTCTAGCACTATAGCCTTTTTTGGGGAACACAGGCCCTGGCTGTCTGTTCTCCTTACTTCCTCAGTTAGTTCTTCCTTTTTAGTTCCTGCATATGCTCCTTCTTCAAGCACTTCACTCTCTCTCTTCTTTCCTCTGGCATGTTCTAACCATGGCTCCACCCACTCCATTTCTCTTGGCTTCCTATGCTCAGTGCCTAGCCCACACTTTCCCTGTATAATGCAACTACTTGTTTCAAACAACTTACTGATCCTGGCTTACCCTGAAGTTGGAGGCAGCAAGCTCCTCCAAAACATAGGTAACTAATTATCAACTGACATGGCGTAATAGCCCAGATGACTTTAACCCTTAGGCGACTAATGTCATATATATATGGAGCACCCATTCTTGATGTTTCTAGATCACACACAACGACGCAGCACAGTCGGTAGGACTCCTCTGGACGAGTGATCA
>Ga0268261_10004838_pt1 | contig 10152 bp, 9 predicted proteins | sample TergutNc150P1_FD_190353 | JGI IMG/M metagenome (GOLD analysis project Ga0268261, IMG submission 190353) | Nasutitermes corniger P1 segment gut microbial community from laboratory colony in Florida, USA - Nc150 P1 (SPAdes) (version 2) | ecosystem: Host-associated > Arthropoda: Insects > Digestive... | reverse complement strand
GCCCGTCATCTGCCACCACGGTGACCCGTCCTCGCTTTACGATGTACATCTCCCGCCCCACGTCCCCCTTCCGACAGATGTAGTCACCCGGATTGAAAACCTGGAAATATTACACAGGTAAGCCACTTCACTAGAGCCTGCGATATGCCTCTTCTTCACCGAAAATAGGTTGCCTGGTTGGTATTTAACACTTTTCGTACTATACACGAGATTTCTCGCTTTGAACTACTAATACTTGTTGTCTGTATTGGAATATGAAAACATCAGTGAAATAAACCCCTGCTGTTTTCTGTTGACATCCAACGCTGAACTACAGTTTACTGTACAAGTACACTGATGATTACAGTTGGCAATTAATGGGCCTTTCCTTTACCAGTTATATTCTCGACACAGACACTGGACATTCTACGATTTACGATTTTTTACTCGTTTTTTCCAGGCAAATGCAGAGATAATAATCTTAATCTAAACAAGAACACTTTCGTTCTACAGTAAGTCCTTCCCATTTCGTCAAGTCCATTTAATTTTCCAATTCGACGGAAGTGTAGATAAAGAAGGAAGAAAGGTCTGCACCGCCGTGTTACACGGACAATTGTACTTTACATTCCAATAGGAGATTCAAGAGAATACTTAGAGCTGGATCGACCTTGCTTAATGAGACGTTGCCATGGTAAATATATCTGTGTAGTTAACTGAGTCTTCTGATTCTAAACATTGTTTCACAAGTGCTGACAGTTCTTACTGTCTGTGTACAATGACAGAACAAGCTGCTTTTAGATCACTATTAGTGCACACCGTACTATTGCTTAATAAAACAAACAACGCCTCAATATAAAATATATTTTTGACGTTCTTATGTCCATGCATCGCCAGTATATCTCTAAAGTACAACCAACAAGATGTAACGTTTTCTGGATCTATTTATTTCTATGATTTGCTCTACATGTTTCAGACGGTTCCTCCGCCCATCATCAGGAGCATAAAACTGTACATACAGCATAATGTATTGTCAAACCAATACTACTGCCTGCTGTTATTTCTATAAATTGCTCTACATGTTTCAGGCGGTTTCTTCGCCCATCATCAGGAACATTGTTATGGCCCGCTAGGCCTACAACCAAAATATCTCTTGCGGCGCCAGGACACCCCTTGGCAGTGTCTGTAGGATGGGGGTTCCTGATAGGGGTGGGAGACAGAAAGCGGCCTACTGCCTGAAGTAACTCACTACGCAACCTCTACCATAGGAAGAAAACACCAACGCGTATTACACGTTACACTTTACTACCAACAAAAAGAAATAAAATAAAGCAAAATAAAATAAAGGGAAATAAAATGAGTAAAATGAAATACAAAGGAAACAAAGGAGGTTGCACACCTAGAAAATTACCAAAAACACAAATACAAATCTGTTTCAGGAGGAAAATGGGGTAGCCAGTCCTGGGTACTAAATTAAAACAGTCAACAGCAAGTAATCGGTAAACCGAAAACTATAAACTGTAAACCGGGAATGCACTTACGCTCCCGCCGAGTACCTGTCCAGACAGTGATCGTCCCACTCGTGTGTCTTGCTCACATCACGACCCCTCAGGAGCACAGATCGACCAGAGCGCAAGGAAACTGCCAGGGTAAAAACTTTCTAATCCCCAAGGCCTCGCAGACAAAAGAGAAGGAACCAGTGGGTGAACGGATGGAGGTCACGATCAACACTGACCCTCCAACGGTTGCCAAATCACCCACAAATTACAAAATTTTCCATGGGCACAACATTGCCCCTTCGCGAAATGGAAATCATACCTCTAATAGGTGGGATTTCCATTCAATCCCCGAACTAATCTTCGCAAAGCTTGTTTGTCTGGCTACAGCCTTATCCCGGGTCAACATTATACATCTAACTTATAATTTAATTAACCTACATATTACGGAAGGTGGGTATTTAGGGTGGGAACCATATAAATTCCGGTACTTCAAACACATCCGTGGTAACACATTCACAACCAAGTCTCCGGTTGAAGGCACAATATGAAAACAGCATATATTATGTAGTGACTTAAGTTCATCCACAACGCTTGTTAGTTGCTCTAAGCACGACCTTCGCGGTATTCTGCTCCCTCTCCTCTGCTGCTAACTGTCCATTCGTGTAACTTCCACGTCTCACTGGTTGCGGCTTCGAATATAAACAGTGAGGATGCCTCCAGGTTCTCCTTGAGGTAACTCAGTTTCCAGAAGTAGAACTGCATACTCGTTAGGGGCAACTTCAGACATGGATTCCGGATTATGACACCATTCACAACCGATTCATTTATTACCCTTCCTGCAGCATACAGGCTCTCTAGTCTCACTAAAGTCACTGCCTTACAGCCGTGGATCTTCTTCGTCAGTAATGATGAGGCGCCAGGCAGTTTATCACACGACTACCAAACACTCTAACGTCTGACGGTGGTGGTGGCAATTCTTGATGTGACATGCACAAGACAGCAGTACGTCCTTTCAGCCAAGATGAGGTGCGGCGGCAGGCATCCAGTATCTATCAACCTGCACCCTTTCTGAGACAAGCTTCTACCTGAGAGCCATAGTCAGAATAATCATCGTCGGGAGAATCAATCTGAGCACCATGGACTACAACTCCAGGCTTTACTGCCCACTGGTCTTCCGCACCGGACAATTTAGGTGACTGATTATCCAGTGTCAAAAGTGTTAACTAGAACATCTCCACTGGATTTGTAATATCTTAAAATTCCATGGGCGATCTCGGGATACCACGGGCATCCTATCATCACCTTGTTCACTTCTGAGGCATCCACCACTCATCGGACACTGTCTCTTCCCGTTCTGGTTAGGTTGACATCACTGCTTTCGAATACGATGCCCTAATAGATGCCGAACTGAAGCCACTTTAACAATATAGCATATAGCTGTAGCAAAATACAGTTCTCATATAAATCACCAAGTAATGGAGTTCTGCAACTGTACCGAAATAAGTTACACTTCTGAATTTCACCCTTTTCAGATGACACGCTGTGCACAGTTTTAGTTATCGGTGGTGATGTAGGTGCGCCGTCTTCCCCGTTGGTGGCTGGGGCGCTCCGGGGTACATCCTATGGAACATCTAACTCAAATCACAATTTAAAACTTGTGGTAGTTCCCGTTCTCCGCTAACCTCGAGCAGAGCGACAGACGAGGGCAGACTGTGGATCGAAAAGAACGCCCTAACGCTCACACATGCCTACCGAGTAAATTCCAATGAAGTTCCAAGCTTTAATACAGTAACTACTAAAACAAAATGCAAACAAAACGAAATAAATAAATTTTAAATATGTTTCAAAATCTGCCGTCGTCCGTGAGATGACATTGCCGGTTGGTTTACTACAAAAAACAGAGTACAGTAGACTGGCTCGATGTAAGGGAATACAATTAATTGTCACCGCTTTAATTGGTCAAGGCATATTCTACACAAATATTACTTATTATTAATTGTTACTGTCATTACAATGCACGCAACTCAATCAGGTGCTGGGCTAATCGCATCATACAAACTTAATATACTCATATTGAAAATCTTCAAGATCACATATTTGGATGTAGTACGAAGCCACTCCCTGCCTCCCCTCATTGATGCAACCGATAATTTTTGGGGGAGGGGCGCGTATCACTTTTCGTACCAATCTAGTTAAATTCCTTCCCGTAAAGTAACACACTGGTTAGTAAATATAAACACAGTTCTCGAAATACATCTTGCACAAAAAACAACTAAAACAATAATTCTATTATGAGCCTAAACGTTTCTTCCCGGACGGGGTCGCAAGTTGTACCTAGGCGTACTCTTTAACTTCTCACCCGCGTTGGTAACACCTTAAACTTCAAAGGGCAAGTTAGGGGTAGGCTCTGGGTCTACCAACTCGGTGCATAATGGCTCTAATATACTTCCTTCTTCTCCCTCAATTAATTGGGGGCTATCGCCTACGTCCCTGTGATATTCACCTGCCTGGTTTCCCATAGGGTATTTCGACAATGCACTCCCGCCCTCCTGTAATTCGGCATCTTCACAGCTGGAAGGTCGTGTGCGGGAACGGTGATAGGGTTCGCGGTCAGTGTCCTGGGTCAAATCATGTCATTTCTCTCTCAGTCGCACCTGAATGGGTTGTTTGTGAGTCCGGTCTGGTGTATCTTGTGCCATATGTCTCTAACGTCTCAAGTTTGTCCTCTGTCCTGTTGGGCGTATTCCGTTGCTTGGTCGTCGTTTGTAAGGCGGTCTGTCGAAAACACGTCATCTTATTCACATTAAGAACTATTTATTTGGTCCTCGAAAATTTAACCAAGTAATTTAGATCGGCCAAACGCCGAATCACCTCGTGAGGCCCTTTCCAGAAAATTCTAAATGTCTCGCATTTCTGTTTGCTCTTCACCATATCTTTCAGATATACCATATCTCCCGATTGAAAAGTAACCAGCTTTGTCCCTATGTTGTAATACTCCTGCCTGTCCCTACCTATTCTGTTGGTTTCTCTAACCACTTGATAAGCTTCCTTAAGACGGTCGGCCAAAGTTTCCAAATGGTGCTGTATTGAATCCCGACGACTAGCACAATCTTTTGTCACAAATTTCTCGGGAGTTAAATCGTCTTCTGTGGGGAGTCGCATCTCCCTACCATACACTAAGTAAAAGGGGCTGTACCTGGTGGCAGAGTGGGGCACTGCGCGGTGAGCCATTAAAGCGTAGTCGACACATTCGTCCCAATCATTCCCGTTTTGTTGACATGACTCATACTCCGGTTGAGTCCCAGATGGAATTATTCGACCTTTTTTGCACCTGAGTATTAAAGGGTGTCGAATTAATTCTCTTGACTTGCAGGAGTTTGCACATTTCCTGGAAAAGTTCGGATATGAAATTGGTTCCTCTATCCGAAGCGATGGTTCGAGGGCAACCCAGCCTCGAGAAAATGTCCGTAACCAAGGTTCGAGCCACCGCTGGTGCATCTTGCCGCGGAAGGGGAATTGCCTCCGGGTATTGACTAAAATGATCGATAAACGTAAGCAGGTATCGATTTCCTCGCTTCTTTTCCGGGTAGGGTCCACAAATATCCAGATATGTTAGTTCGAATGGGTAGCCGGTCTCCGGTAATTCTCCTAGAGGAGCGGTTGGATTCTTCCCAACTTTAAGCTTGGAACATGACTCACATTCCTTTACATATCCCTCCACATCCCTGTTCATATTCGGCCAGTAGTAATACAGCTTCAGCAGATCTCTGGTTTGTTTAATACCCTGCAGTCCCACAAACATCTTGTCATGATACATCTGAATGACTGGTCTAATCAACGTTTCAGGTACAACTAATTTCGCGTCGCTCAATTTGTCTCCCTTGAACAGTAGTCCGTCAGTATTGAGTACGAACCCCAATTCCTGCTGTGCTCCTATATCCTCCATCTTCCTTCTACAGTATGCACCCTTGCGCTGTTCTTCCAGAACATCTCGGGTTAGTCCTGCTTCCGTCAAGTCACTCATCTCTTTCAGTGTCGCTTCTTCAGTTTTCATACTGGCAACGTGTCGTGACAAAGAATCAGCATAGACACGTTTCTTTCCTAGTTTGTGCTCAATTTCTAATTCATACTCAGCTAATTTCAGGACCCATCTAGTTAAACGGGCGCACTGATGGGTTTTCACTTTAACAAGCCATTTAAGTGCGGCATGGTCTGTCACAATTTTGAATTTCCGCCCATAGAGAAAACATCTATGCATCTGAGTACAAAATACAACTGCTAGAAGCTTCTCGTGGGTTGTTCTGTAATTTATCTAGGCTTTGTTTAACACTCTGCTAGCAAAGCTAATAGGCTTTCCTTACCATTCTGAAGCTGACTGAGTATGGCAGATATGGCATAATTGGATGCATCACAGCTCAATATAAAAGACAAATCAAACCTCGGATCCGCCAGAACTGAATCCGACGTAAGTGATGCTTTTAACTTATCAAATGAAAACTTCTGAGCCTCAGCCCATTCAAAATTTTCGTCTTTCTTAGTCGGGTCAGCGGCCAGCTAATGGCAGCGTAGTCCTTAATGAAGGATCTGTAATACCCGGACAAGCCGAAGAAGGCTCTCACATCTCTGACCGTCTTAGGTCGGGAAAAATTGCAAATTGCGGTAACCTTTCTCGGATCAATGCTTACGACCTCCTTACTCAAGATGTGACCTAAGTATGACACTTTGGGAGCTGCAAATATGCACTCAGTTATGCCTAACTTGAAGTTAGCTTCTCGAATGCGCTTAAATACTAATCTCATCCGGCGAGTATGTTCCGGTATAGCAACACTAAAAATCAAAATATCATCCAAATAAACCAAACATTCCACGTCCCGAAAACCTATCAACACGGCGCCCATTACCTTTGAAAATGTAGTTGGAGCGCCCTCTAAATCAAATGCCATTTTTTCATACCTAAAACTACCAAATGGTGTCACGAAACCAGTCTTATTTTTGTCTTCTTCTCTAATGGATATTCCAATATACATTCTCTATGACCAACAACGTGAACTACCTGCCATGAGTGAGAGATTACTCTTAATGTCTGGAATGGGGTAGACACGAATTGACGTCACTGCATTTAAGTCCATAAAGTCTGTGCTAAACCTGTACTTGGGTGTCATCAGCTGATTTCTTTGGTACCAATATGACAGGTGCTGTCCACAGTGATGCGCGAAATGTAATGATTCCTTTCCTGATCATTTCATCCAACTGATTCTTCATCTCCTCGCAACGCATACGGTACACGGTAAGGACTCTTTTTAACAGGCAGGGCGTCCCCTGTCCTAATCTCATGAAACTCACTGGTTGTGCACGGCAGCACTCCCTCTTTGTCATAACAGAACAGGTCCAGGTACTGATTCATAACTGGCATCAAAATCTGCTTTTTCTCTGCAACCAAGTGAGCCAACCCCCGCTGTAACTCAGCCTGAACTTCTGCCAACTCAACAGAATTATTCCCTCTAATTAAATTCACTCTGCACGCCGAGGTCTCTCCTGCCTCAAGGTTTCGGGACTCGAACCCTGTCACCTTGGGTGCGCACCGCAGAATGACCTCCGCAGTCCCTAATTTCACATGCTTTCCAATATCTAAATGTTGTCGGCTAGTATTCAGTATCTTAAGGACAGAAAACCTGGCTGCGTTGCTTGCGCTGGTCTGTAAGGACAATTCTTTACCATGTCTACTAACATCGTTAGCATTTACTGCTGCATCATCGTTATCTCTACTGGTACCAGTTTTCCTCTCTGACCTTTCCTCTAGGTCGCCTAAAGCGTCTAACTTCTCCTGAGTATAGACTCGGCTCGCAACTCGAGTTACATACGCCCCCGGCCTTCCTATTCCTACGGGTTCCACCAATACCTCTCGCGGAATATCTAAATTATTCCTGCCTCTAATTTTCCCCACAAATATACCCTGTGACAATGGGGGAAGGACGACCGGCCCTGAGGGCACCACGTCCCAACCACGGAAGTCGGATCCTCCCGAGCTCAACCCTGGGATGGGTATTCTCACTGAAGCCTTGGGTCCTGTCGCTTCCGGGGTGATGAGGCCCGTCCCCGACACTTCCCTAACAGCCTGTGGTTGGCGATTAATTAATGCGCACCGCTCTACCTCCTGTCCTGACAACAAGTCCTCCATAGGACTAGAGTGCTAGGCCGTAAATCGACCTTCGCCTCTATTCTTTTCAGAATATTAACCCCTAAAATGCCACTATATTCTACGTCCAATGGAGCAATTAAAAATTCGTGTTTGAAGGTCTTGCTTCCCACCCGAAATGTAATAAACTGGGTTCCGGTTGTCTTTAACTTATTGCCATTGATCCCTTTGGCGGCTGTCTGAGTAGGCTGTAATTCGGAACTACTTATTCCCGGTTTCATCACACTTAGGCTGGCACCTGAATCAACTAACACCAAATGACACTTTCCCTCTACCTCGATTTCTAACAAAAGTTCCAGCCCGGTAGCATCCAAGTGTGACAAGCCTACTTCCTTGCCTTCTGTTCTTGGCTCGACGTTAGGGAGCAGTACGTCGAATCCTGGCCATTTGGGTACTTCTGCGACAGTTTCTGATATTCTCGTCGAAGGTGCCCGCATTGTTGGCAGTAAAAGCACTGCAAGCCAGAAGGGCGTGAACCCTCTGGTGAATATCCGCATTTTTCTGCTGAATGTTTCGAAGTTTACCCACCAGATTTATTTAAGCGTTCCCAATTAGATTGTCCATCGCGAGCGTTAGAACTCCCAACGTTATAACTATTCCCTTGGATCTTCCTTCCGTTACGTGAGCTCTGCTATTGCTGGTAATCTCTGGCATAATGTCCCGGTTCGTTACACTTGTAACATTCTATTTCCTTCCTGTTGCCAAACACCTTCCTCGAACCTTCAATAATCTGCTTGTTTTTCAACATTCTTCACTGTAACTGCTAACTTTACTGCTTGCTCCATTGTAGTGGGCATTTGAAATTGGACTTGCTGTCCCACTGATACCTTGAGCCCATGAATATACGCGGCTAAGAGTCTACGCTGTGCCTCCTCATCAATAATCCTCTGAAGTTCTTCATCCTGCACCTTCCTAAATGTAGGCTGACAGAGCTTTCTACACCGACCACCAAACTCTTCTGCACTCTCATCTATCCCTTGGGCAGCATCCTGCAATCTCGTGTAATAATATTGGTCCGGTAGTTTATCACTGAACCTGTCCACCAATGCCTGTTTCAAATTCTCATAGCTGCACCCATCCTTTATTAATTCTACTCGGCCACTCAGAAATTGTAGGGCCAAGCCCTGTAATTTTGCCTCTACAATTAAGGCCTTATCTCCATTCGTCCACCCACTCACTTTAACTAAGGTTTCTATTTGCGAAAAAACTCATGTACGTTTTTCCTTTTCGCCTCACCCGTCCATTCCCGAATCCCCGTCACAAGCGAAACATCCTTTGTCCGTCTCTTAGGTACACTAACAGCCTCGCCTTTTCTAAGTGTATTCAGTTGAGCACGCAACTCTTCAATCTGTAGCTGCAGAGCTTCAATTTCTGCTACATCAGACAAGTCGCAACAATTTTACAAAGGTAATTAAACAATAAAAAAACAAGAAGGGGCGTAAGTATAGAAAAAGTAATCCGCGTATAACACTTTCCCACTATTACAACAAAAATAATTTCCCACAAAATAACACTCCACAATAACAAAATTTTACCCGGTAATACTATAAAATGTACTAATTCCTAACACCTGCCTAAAAGGACTCTTCTAAATAGTTAAGTCAACTAACTCAAACACACACTGACGCGGTTACCGCAATAATAGGAACAAAGAGTACTTCAAAGTTAATTACACAAATACACACAAAACACACCACCAACAAAAACAACACAAAGAAACATATATTCTACACACTAAAAATTGTATGCCTTGCCAATTTCACTATTTACATCGCTACAGGCTTGCCAAAGATTAACTGTTTTACTGTAATCAAAATATAAATTAATCCCCAGAACCAAATATTTCGAAGATTTAATTCCGAAAATTCGGTGCGGATTTTAATATACAACAAATAAAATTAGTAAAATGAAATACAAAAGAAACAAAGGAGGTTGCACACCTAGAAAATTACCAAAAACGCAAACACAGATCTATTCCAGGAGAAGATAGGGATAGCCAGTCCTGGGTACTAAATTAAAACAGTCAACAGTAATTAATCGGTAAACCGAAAACTATAAACTAAACCGTCAATGCACTTACGCTCCCGCCGAGTACGTGTCCAGATAGCGATCGTCCCACTCGTGTATCTTGCTCACATCACGACCCCTCAGGAACTCAGCTCGACCAGAGCGCAAGGAAACTGCCGGGGTAAAAACTTTCTAATCCCCAAGGCCTCGCAGACAAAAGAGAAGGAACCAAGGGGTGAGCGGATCGAGATAACGACCAACACTGACCCTCCAACGGTTGCCAAATCACACACTTACTTACTCCATGGAGCAGAGTCCTTCTTGAGAAGCTAACCAGTAAACTTTGCAGCTAGTCAAGAAATTCCCAGCATTTATGGAACCCGAAAGTCCCTCACCATAACCAAAATTGCCCGCCACCTGTCCCTATCCTGAGCCAACTCCATCCAGCCCCCACGACCCCCTCCAACTTCCTGA
>Ga0268261_10004837_pt1 | contig 10152 bp, 5 predicted proteins | sample TergutNc150P1_FD_190353 | JGI IMG/M metagenome (GOLD analysis project Ga0268261, IMG submission 190353) | Nasutitermes corniger P1 segment gut microbial community from laboratory colony in Florida, USA - Nc150 P1 (SPAdes) (version 2) | ecosystem: Host-associated > Arthropoda: Insects > Digestive... | reverse complement strand
TATTTGTCTGTTGTGAGTGTCGTGTGTTGTCAGGTAGAGGTCTCTGCGACGAGCTGATCACTCGTCCAGAGGAGTCCTACCGACTGTGGTGCGTCGTTGTGTGTGATCTAGAAACAGCAAGAATAGGCGCTCCATATATATATGACATTAGTAGCCTAATGGTTAATGATTTAACCCTTATCCTGCTAACGTGGAGAAAATGGTGATCTAATAATGCCAGCAAATAGCAGATGGGATTTAATTTGGGGTTTAAAGGGTTAAGCATTAGGGCGTTCTGGTGTTTTATTAATTTACTCTGAGATATTCTACACAAGCCACATACACACACCCCATGTATATTTTATTACTGGGTTTATTACTGACTCAACTAGTGTAACTACATGCAACTGTCATATATCAAACAAGAAATAAAATTTAAAACTTGGAACAGCATACAACATCTCATTTAACCCTCCGTGAGCAGACTGTATTAAGAATTTTTTAAGTCAAATATTATCAATACTTTATTGTATCATAAATTCTCAATAAGGTGCCACCTAACATAGCCAAAGCATATTGCTAATAGAAGAAATTATGGTAATGACATCTGGTACAAAGCAGCAAAGTTGGCAAAAGAAATATTCAGGACTTTGAATCACAATATACTACCTGACATGGAGTGCTTTGTGGATATATCTGGATATCATTCACAAACAGTTAACAAGACAATGGTTTTCATATGCTGTTACAGCAAGCCTGGTACATGTTATATTGCTGCATGGAGGTTGCTGTAACAGCTTACAAAAATCAGTCTACCCTTGCAACAGACACCTTGCATATTTACATCTAACCTACCTAATAATAGTTAGTTGTAGTGTTTCATTCATGATTGATACAATGGCTACAGCATCATGAACTGATCACCAGAACAGGCATGCACATATTTCCCAACAATCTATCAGCAACCTCAAAGTTCTACATGCTAGAAGGGTGCCACGAAGGCAGGTCCATATTGAAGATCCACTAACATTAAGCCCCACTGTACAAAACTCAGTCACCTGGGTGATCTGGCATCCAGGTGCACAGCACCTGGGTGCCAGATACTTATTTTTGGTAACAGGATCTTCTACATCATGGTGAGACTCACATTCAGATACAAGAGACCGTGCATCACACATCCTAACTCCAACCTGCATAAAACACTAAGTTGCTTGTTGTGCAATATCTTCCACTGCTATTTTCTTCAACTCTTGTGGGTGTAAATGAATTACTAATTTTTATTTATAGAACCAATAAAAAATGTATTTTTTATTCATGTTTCCACCCACTCATTTGAAACATCCAAATAATCACATTTACTGTTAATTTATTTCCATCTCTCCACTTTTAAATCACAGACTCATGCCAGGAGCAAGTGTCAAAACTGGTAACCATTGCTGATTTTAGCCTATCTTGACATGGACAGAAACAAGAATAACAATTAAAATTTTATTGGTTTTTTTAAACCAGCACATGAGAGCCTATAAAGGAAACCACAAAATCACAACTTCATTGCCCCTTCCAAGATAGTGGATTAAAAAAGAAAAATAGGTTGCAACTCCTAAACCCCCTCCCCCACCATCACACACACATGTGCATGCAGACATCCATATGTAATTTCTGCAACTAAGGCCAACAAAAGCTTCCACGTAACTACATTATACTTAAAGAGTGGCTGAATTACGAGGTTATAACGATGGTGACTGGCGGCATGAGTTGCTTTTGAATATTTTGTGTTAGACAGTAACCATAAATGGACCCTGAATTCAGGAACAAGTATATGTGACCAACTTATGACAAAGTTGTTAAAAAAACAATTTTACCTTAGCAATGTTTGTCAATCCACTATATCCTTACAGCAAAATTTGATTTTTTTATTCCCAACAAAATACAACTTTCTTACCTTCCAACCAGTTCCAGCATCCCTATAATATGGAAACTGTTGAATAATGAACTGGTATATCTCTGACAGAGTCATTTTTCCTTTAGGTGCATTACTGATCGCTAGACGAATAAGACTTGCATAGCTATATGGTGGTTTCCCATCTTTAGCCCTGTTAGGCGAAGCAACATTTGACTCTCGGATCATAGCATCAACTTCGCCATTGTTGCCGCTTTCCACCGAACCATCTGTTGTTGGTAATGTGTTGTGGGCATTGAGGCACGGCAGCCAGTCTATTGCTGTGAGGCTGCGGTCGAGGTCCGACATCGCCTCTCCTTACATGGCAGCACCCCCGGCATAACAACTTCTCCCTAAAAATTCCATAAATTGAATATTTTTAACACCCCCGTATTCCTGATAACTCTGACACTATAATTAGGCCAACCTGTTAACTCAAGCAACATAACCTAACACAGTTCACGCAATATATCAATTTCCTTCTCGTACATTCAAAAACATTTAATTTCTTACTGCTATTTACATAAATTAAGTCAGTGTTACACTCTTTTCGCTCATAAAAGCACCGGTTCAGAACTTTTTAATTCTGGGTTGGGCAAGGAATACCATCCCAAACGTGAATTCTAGTACAGTAAATTGTACCCTCAACTTCGCAAAGGAAATCATCATGATACACCTTATACTATACCTTATTCCTTTACAGCTACATATATGTACCAGGGTTTATTATTATTTCAGAATTTCCTATCTAACAACCAACATTTGACAGCTGAGCGAATTATCGCACATTCTTATTAGAAGCCACGTTTAGAGTATTACGGACATCTAGTGGCAGACATGACACACTTCGTACTACAATGAAACAGTACACGCGGGAACATTGAAATGTTACCATTGAAGCAAGCATAATAAAACTGTATGGTCTGATTTCGTATGAATTATTCAGTTTCTCTCCGTGCCTTAAGATTTTTTTATTTATCATGTAATATTAAGTGTCTTACATTTTATATAATTTATATTGCACTGTTGCACATTAATTAAACTGTCAGAAGAGAAAGAAACTATCTCAATTCAACTGCCAAGGGCACAGGACAAGCTGAACATGTATAGAAACATTCGTGTATTATGCACGAATCATTTCTCTGTATCTTAGTGTTACAAGTATGACAGCAATAGAAAATTTAATAACAGATCTTACCAATTTATGTTAGCAGCTGCACAAGCATTAATTGCACTCCAAAATTTTACACAATGCAACCTCAACAAATCTCTGAAACTGTTACACTTCCTTCCCCTGAGTAGTTCCCTATGTTCCCTTCCAGACAACTAGCCATTCTCTTCACATGAATGTTATAAACTTTATTTGTGACAAGTGCTTCAGTTTTATTGGCTGGAGGCTGATAAAATGGATGGGCAAGAGTGGAAAGTGCTGATCATCATTTCCATCATCCATCAGTCTTACTTTCACAGCCTCAGTGCCAGTAATAATATATAGTCCTTTCCAGGCTTCTCCCTCTCTCACTGTCATGTATCTTGAAACGTATAAAAGACAGCAATTATTTAGTACTACCCAAAACTTCTAAATTTATGAAGTATCAGGGTATTTATGCTTCTCACAGTTCTATTCTCAATTTCATTAACAATGCTGAATCAACTACAAAGATTCTTGGTGTAAAATATAATTTTGGTGTTCATGTGCTAATACAAAGCAATAAAATATCATTCATTGCCTTGTAAACTCTTGGCTGGCATGGCAAACAGTGCAACTCCTCTCACCCGCAAGACCATAGGATACTGTATGACATAGACTGGCAGTTTGTGGGGGTGGGGGTGCACAATGTTGGCCACAACCTCTTAGTGCTCCTAGTAGATATGTGTCCTCTACAGTCATACAAGGACTACCAGAATTACTGAATACTAGTCAGTAAAGGCAGTTCCCTTTCCAAGGTCTGGAATGGTTCCCTCCACAACACGTGACAAATGAGTTCATGTTTGACTAAAACTTATGGTGTAGAAATTGATCCATGCCACTCTATCTCATGCTGTAACCACCGCCAATTTAACATGTTACATCACTGTGATTGCTATACTTACCAATCAGGTTTAAATTATGAAACTCCATTTTTCACACATTTATATGTTTCGTACAATTCTCTGAATACACACTGATTACTTCCATAAACCAGGGTTCTTATACCAGTGTTAAGTGGAGGGTAATCTGATGGTAAACAAAATTATTTGAGAATTATAATTTTTTTCATAATTAAATTTCAAAGATGTTAATCGTATGAATGTATTTAAATGAAAAGGAAAATTTACAAAGTGCAGAGCAAAATACTATTTTCTTCTTTGTATATAAATGCCCTTTTTTGGGTTATCTAATTGCAACTGACAGAATATTGCAACATGTTTAAAAACACATCAAAGAGTATGCCAGACATGGGAAAATGCCATGTTTACTAATTTTAGCTGTTCCATTACATCTCTAATGGTGGTCACAACCGAGGGAAAATGACAGGGTCATAAACCCATACACATTCACCAATTTCAACATCTGCATGAGAGACAAGCCCAATCTAAAACCCTGAAATTCCACCAGTCTGGGAGCAGTAGCAAGCAGGATACCATTACTTATTCACATTTTACAAGAGATTTTACTGCCAGATGAAAACAATACTAGGCCTGTGTAGCAAGCTCATTAGTGTGATTATTCTATATATATATATATATATATATATATATATATATATATATATATATATATATATATGGCAGTCTTAACAAACAGAACATATAAGGGGTATAAAAAATTCTGATATCCTGTTTTATTTTATTCTAATAATACTAAATAGTACACAAGTGTTATACAATTATTAAAGTTAACTGTACAAAAGTTACATTATAAAAGTGGATAATACACATTTGGTATGTCAGAAAGAAAAGTTCAAAATCAGTGCCCTAAGCATTAATCCAATTTGCTTTATAGTGTTTACTGTGAGGTAGGAACTGCATTTTCTGTGTTATTCATGCAAATTTTGGACTTCAAAGGACTGAATGCTGTTCATACATATTTAATAGTAATAGGTGGGAACACTTAATTTTGTCATATTATACTGTGTAAGGTATGGCAAAGAGGCAAAGCTCATTAATTCTTGATGCTGTTCATCCCGATGTGTTTTTTGAATTCACAAGGTATATGAATTATTCAGTCTAACACATCAATTTATTGTTAAGTACACTTGTATATAAGTGTATTTAACAATAAATTGATGTGTTACACTGCATAATTCACATACCTTGTGAATTCATTAATTCTCGACTCATAACATTTTCAACGGCACTCTTTAACATAACACACAATGGAACTAAGATAATGAACAAGTTATTGGAAATGATACAAACACAAGCAGTTTCTTGTGGTAAGGTAATACGCTAACATTCCTCTAAAGGGAAAGAAGTGACAAAAAAATAATAATAATAGTCACCAAGCCATACCTTTCAAAAATGACCACTACAGGGAGATGCTGACACCACTGCATGATATTCAGTGGGATCAAACTTCATGCAAGACATAATGTCTTCACAGACATTTGAGAAAGGACTCCACAGTTCTTTCATTAATTGGATTCAACATGAAAATGCAGTGTGTTAAAATCAGGACTACTGTATTTTGGGACAAATGTCGTGCAATTTTGTAGCAGAGCAAACTTCCTGCCTTGATCTAAAAGGTATGAGTCATGATGATGGCACCAGTTTCCCCCACAACACCAGAAGCTATCAATCAAACTACTTGGCTTCAGAGCCCTGATGACAGTAGTCTACACACTCTCAATCTCACAGTTTAATGGTTCCCTGAATGAGCAGAAAAAGTGAAAGGAGGAGGACCAGAAGACGAAAAGACCTAAGCTGAAGAGCCTCATACAAAAATCAAATCTTACTTACATGGTAAAAGCTGAAAACTTGAAGTCATTATGTGCACATTTCATGAGCTGTGATTATGAAAAAATTACTAAAAAAGCATACAAAGTTAATTCATGGCAAAATACAACAAACCCTCCCTATTGATGAGTTTTTGCATCATGGTTTTATTTGCAGAATTGTTGTGGCAACCCTCTTGCCTCATGGTGAAGATCCCTTCACTCACTCATTCAAGGTCCTGCTGGCATATTCATGCAGATTAATATAAAAGAGGGCTTCCTATATATTGCATATCACTAAGAGACCTTCAACTGTACTTTACACCTCTCTCACTTTGCTACCTAGATATTGTCTGACACGAAATGTCTGACTGTAGTTCTCACAATTTTTGGATTTGCTGACTTCATTATTTAATTATGTCTTGAAGGTGTAACATACACGCTGAGGGACAAGGAAATTAGTGCTGCTGCCACAGGATACCATTATAATGTAAACAAATTGACAATTCATTTCATCAAAAAAATGAAGACAAAAACAGAGGAAGTGTCAGGACCAGTGCAGCAATGAAGGCCAACATATGTGTAAACTGTTGTGACCCCATCCTCAAAAAGACAGCCAGGGACTTATACAAATGGCTGGAAGATGGAGATGTGGGCTGTCACGGCACTATACAAGGAGGTGTATAAGAACATGCAGAAGAGGGCAACACAATTGAAGATCACTTCTTTCTTCATTAAATCTTCTGCCTTCCCTTTACATTGTTCATTCACTCTGAAAACTTCCAGCCAAAAAAAACCTGTCACTCCAATAACTGGCAACATGTTTATTAAACATTAAATTTACATGTTATTACGTTTCATGTTTCTTTATTCCCCTAACCTCATATTTCCCACATGGTCTTAACTTTGCCCATCATGCTTGGTTTCACTGCTCATATTTTTCAAGAACGTAATCCCCGCAAATGGAAAGAATGTGCTGTATATCTGCAAGTATCAGAAACAAAGCTAATACTCAGTTTTATCAGTTTTAATAAGATCTTATTTAATTTCCTCTTATTTCAAGTGAGACATATAAAATAAAATTAACATTCGACAAAATACACTTTCTTTTATATCCTGCATAACATTTGTGCAGACCACTGGCAGCAAATCTCCCACACACATACACACACACATGCACAGCCAAACACAGGCACTTACAACTAAACAAATATCTACAACAGTACTGCAGTGCAAAACAAGACCGGTTTTACATCAGTTGAGAATCAAATAGCTATCACATTCTACATTCCTGGCAGTCACACGGTTTAAAACATAGGAAGTACTTTAAAGCAATAATAATATCTTAATATAATAAAGTGTTCTTGGGTGAACAGCCATGTAAAAATGGGTTTGTATTCATTGTTTTGAGGCTGGCACTGCCTCCATCACTGGGAGACTGAGACAATAATTGATACAGCTGTTCACTGTATTGACACACACAGTTGCTTACAGAGCCCAGGGTACTGTGGGTACAGTGTGGCATGCAGTCATAACACCATAGGTGTAACTTACAGGGTGCAAGGGGGGCAAATGCCCCTCCAATATTTTTTTCTACTCAAGAATCGCTTAGTCAGGAATGTGCGGAATTTGCATAAGAGTGGGGGAGAGTGGTGTAGGTATATTAGGGATTGATTCAAACAAATCTTACCCATCTTACTAAGATGACTCCTTAATAAATTCAAGTTCCTAACACCCATGGTTGTGGGCCGGGTAGCTCAGTCGGTATAGCGACTGACTATGGGCTGGACGGTCCGGGGATCGAATCCCAGAAGGGGCGAGATTTTCCGCCTGTCCAGACCGGCTCTGGGGCCCACCCAGCCTCCTGTACAATGGGTACTGGGTCTTTCCCAGGGGTAAAGTGCGGCCAGGGCGTGCTGCTAACCACTCACCCCCTTCTAGCACGAAGGTCTTGGAAGAATAGAGCTATACCTCTACCCCCCTCTGGGCCACAACTGGGCCTGTAACAGGATTACTTTACCTTTACCTTTTTTAACACCCATGGTTGATTCTGTAACCCCCCCCCCCAGCCAAGTTATGCATAGGTTCCATGGTGCATTTATTTTGCAATCCAAGGTGCTGCCTTGTACTATTCTGAAATACTAGATACCAGCTCCATTTTCTCATGGCTGGTTGTCTAATGTAGAAACTTACCTGCATACAGATACCAGAGAAGCTTCAAATCATAGATATCCTGATATGTAACACAAGTAACACACCAACACAACTTCAACAAACCCTCCAGCAACAGCAGCACTTCACCTGTGATGATTCAGATTCAACATTCAGTTTTTCTGGGATGTTACATTGTGTCAACACTGTGTAACATTCCAGAAGACTTGCACCATCACAAAACAGAAGCTGGGGACATGCTATGTGAACCATGCAAATAAAAGTCATGAAATTTGGAAAGATTCTCACAAGATCTGAAACTGTAAAACTAACCATACTTCCTTGTAAGAAACTTCTGAACTAGCAATTACACAAAAATTATTTCACTGCTTTGTGGTTACTTCATGATGCTGCTGATAACTGCAATCATGTAACAGTGAATGGTAGGATGATTGATGACTTATGTACTGGAACAACTGTGGATAAAACAGTCAAGGCCTAATTGAGGTACTGCCCCAAAACTTGCCTGGATGGACTGAGGACAACCATGATGAACCTCAGTCATGACCCACGCAAGATTCAAACAACGCATCACCCACATACAATTATAAAAAGTTACCCTGCAAACTACTGAACTGTATATTCAATATGAACTAAATAATAAGGCAGCAATAGTGAATCATTAGCACACACTGCTGGGCAAGCAAAGTTTTGTTTCAAAGAAATAACTGATAAAGAACAGTGAGTAAATCATCAACAAAATACTAATTCACATGTGGGTGAAAATGTTATGTTTGTGTATGCTGATATATGTCTTCAAGCTCTGGCAAACAGAATAAACAAAAAGTTTGACATCCTTGCATTATGTGAAAACCAATAATCACTGCCGCTACTATAGAATGGCTGTCTTACAATTGCAGATTTTGATACATTTCAATTACCTACGGTCAAGTATAGAACATCTACACTCAATTATGACAACTACAGGTAGGGCCTGACTCTTTTAACTCTTCTGCACCAGAATTAAATACTTGGACTGCTCTGAAAAAAAATGACAATTTAAATGGTTGCCATTAGTTTACATGTTCTTGATGATGTATTTAGGTGACCAATTCTTTAGACACACACTGTGCCTCAGTTCCAGAAACCTTCAGTGCAAAGGGGTTAAATTTCACATTAACATAATTCATAAAAAGTTTTTATGATTCAGTGCTCTAAGATGAAGACTAAAATGAAAGGAAATTGTTTCCCTTAAAATAAAATGGTATCAAACAAGGCTGCAGTACATGGCATTCAAAATGACAAAATTGCATAGGGCAATGAAAGCAAACAATTACAAAAATTTAGAGTTACAGGAAATACATTATCACATGGGAATGCAAGCAACTGTGTAAGTCAGGGGCATCTGTATACAGTACAATGTAAAGGAAGAAGTGCCTCTGTGGTTGACTAAATGTTATTTCCTCACTGGGTTCATTTCTACTAAAAATATACAGTGAAACATTGAAGTTTGTATGCATTTACAATTACACCAGGTCACATATCACACTATTCTTACAATTTTAACTTTTGTAAAACTGACTTTACTGAACCTAGAAGTTCTGAAAAGTAATCTATAGCTGCCACAATATCACAGGTCAAATGGAAAGCCATCATGATACACTTTAAGGTGATGTGATAATATGAACTGCAAATGAAGGAAGAAGTAAAGAATTCATTACTGCTTTATATCATGCCAGTCTTCCTTAATCCAACATACACACACACACAGGACTGAAGTGGCTGAAATAAGGCACTGTTACGTACCACAAGAAATCAGAACGCAGTACAGTATAACGGAGGCAACAAGGAACTAGGGACTTCACACTACAACATGGCATTCAAATTTATAAATCTGAATGCTAAGGACAATCTTGTGCCTCTCATTCCCTGTATTAGACCTGCTGTACCTGAAATATATATATATATGTATTACAGAATGTACTCTTTCTATCTTATTACTATATGAGAATCTCATGCCCATGAGTGTCAAGATCAAGAATGTGATACAGCACAGTTGGTAGGATACCACTGCCTTGGAGGACTCTGTTGCCTCTATCTTCAGGGTAGAAGGACGGAGAGAGAGAGAGAGAGAGAGAGAGAGAGAGAGAGAGAGAGAGAGAGAGA
>Ga0268261_10004836_pt1 | contig 10154 bp, 9 predicted proteins | sample TergutNc150P1_FD_190353 | JGI IMG/M metagenome (GOLD analysis project Ga0268261, IMG submission 190353) | Nasutitermes corniger P1 segment gut microbial community from laboratory colony in Florida, USA - Nc150 P1 (SPAdes) (version 2) | ecosystem: Host-associated > Arthropoda: Insects > Digestive... | reverse complement strand
TCGCAGAACTGCCTTTTCCCACAACACGGAAATATTTCCAGTGCGTCCCAACAACCTGACACGCTGCATTTTCAAAACCAACGTACAAAATAAATGCCGGATCGACAATAACGCAACTGTTTATATACATATTCACTAATTCAAAGAAACATTTCACAACAACGAACCAAAAACACACAAGAAAGGCCACGTTGCGACAATGTGACCTTGCAGCTGATACCTTTCCAAAGAGTGGGGAAAATTACAGAAAAATATTACTGGGAACAGGAAATTCGCTAATGATTTTGAACACGTTTGCCGATAGTGAAAGGAACGAAGGGAACAACTGGAACAGCGATAGGTGCATTACCTTATAAGCTTTATCATATCCGTCCGTCCGACAGTCTACATGTATCAGCGCGGCTTGTACTGACCGAAGTGCCGTAAAATTTGACATTGGAGTTTTTCATAAAAATTTGTCAAGAAATTTCCAGATTCGTTACAATCGGGCAAAAATCGGGCAATGCACGTATAGACCTAAGTGCTTTATATTGATTCTGGTGACATTAAAACTCCATAAAACCGATCTTTGGGAGTTAAATCCTATCAGGCTGGTAGGATAGCCAAGGAGAGTTAAAGTTTAGGGCTGATTCACACTATACGTCACGTTTCGGTTCCGTCACCGTTCCATCTCCATTCCGTCAGATTGGTTTGTATTCACACTGTCCATCGTGTTCAGTCATCTTCCAGAACGACATGCAATTATTATTATTTGCGATTATTTCCATCAAGTATGCAGTCTCATTCGTTTTTTGAAAGACAATTAGCAGCAATATCATTGATGTTAGATGAAGAAAAGAAAAATATTTCTCTGAGTGATAAAAAGAAGCGTGTGTGGGCTCAGAAATGTTTCAGAAGCAGAAAATCAGAAGGAAAATACTGGACCATGTACAAAGAATTAACTGATGACGAAATTAAATTTTATCAGTATTTTAAAATGTCCAAGCACCAATTCATTTATTTGCTTCAGAAGATTTAAAAGGATTAGAAAAAAAGAATACCACATTCCGAGAACCAATATCACATGTGGAGAAGCTAGCAACTTGTCTACGGTAAGTGCACTTCAGCTTAATGTTATTGAAGTTAAAAAAAACACTGACTGCTGCAAGAAATAATAGAAAATTTATTACATACTTAACTGAGAAGGGAACTGTCGATAATACACGTATGTAGCCATATTGGACGAAGTAGACGATTTCAGTTGCGCAGATTCTGACGTCGGGGTTGAAGCAGAATTTGCATCACAAACGTGGTTTCGTTTTATTTCAGGTTCATCTGGAGATCCATAAGAATACTCTGATGAATGCGTAGACTTTGTTTCTTCTAAAATTTATGTTATTTCCACTTCAGACACAATCGCAAATATTCTTGACTTTGCAAATATTTTGATGATGAGAAAATATTTCACTTTTGCTGCAGTACTTCTGAAAAAATGCGTCAGTGGGAAAAACAGGTGGTTCTGCTTGTCTTTCCTTATTACTTTCAACCAAATATTTCATTAGTACTGCGGATGGCGTCTCAGGTTGATACCTAGGGTGTTTTAGTGTCCCTCGAAAAATCTTATTTTTAAACTTATTTTTGCACTGACTGGAGTCCCATCCTCTTGTTCCGCTGTACCATCATGTACACTCTCTGCTTGTAACAATTCTTCCTCATCCGTCTCGCCTTTTCCGTCAAATTCTAGATTAGTGACAGTGCCTCTTTCACGCGAATACGGGCACACGAAAGAAATCTCATCAGCGTATTTTTACTTCGGAATTTTTATTGACGTAGACTGACCACTTTTTGTAGTCAATTTCTTCAAATAATTTCTATACTGAAAAGAAGCGCATCTGTGCTTGCACTCTAAATCTATGAATAAAATTAGAAGTCTTTCATTTTGCCTCATTTAATTTACTAATCAGTTATAATGGTGGATCTGTAATTTTAGATCAAACATTTCTCGCCATTTATGTATTCGCGTAATTGATATACGTTTCTTTTTCTTGAAAAATACTTCTTGCTTATTACGTCATCAATATCCTTTCAAACTAATTCCATCACATTTCTTTCAAGTATCTTGTTACAGGAAATGGTTTTCGAACTATTTCATTCAGCTTTCGCCCGGGACACTCAACTGTACAGAGTATTGTTCAAGACGTGTGCAAATCTATTACTAAACACCTAAAACATGAAGTTATGCCAACCCCTACCCGGACAACTTGGTCGCAAATCGTGAACGACTTTTGGGACTTGTGGAACTTCCCTAATTGTATTGGTGTCATCGACGGAAAACACGTGAAGTTTCATGCCCTTCCAAATAGTGGTTCCAAGTTTTTAAATTACGAACACAGTTATTCTCTTTTTCTGTTGTTGAGACCTTACCAGGATCGCAAAGCAAAGGGGACAAGGAGAAGAGCGTCTTCAATTATCGGCTTTCCCAAGCCAGAAGAGTGGTGGAAAATGCATTTCGAATATCAAGGCAGAAATTTCAAATTTATCAAAGGACTCTACAATTATTGTCGGAGAATGCGCACATTATTTTTGCGACTTGTATTTTGCATAATTATCTGAGAGATCAAGGCATAGGCTTAAGTGATATGGGGAGTTCTGCAAATGTTCGAAGAAATTTTACAAAAATACCAAACCAAGGACGACGTACCCACCAAAGTGCTTTTGAATTAAGAGACACATTTAAACAATACTTTAATATTCCGTCTGAATCTGAGCCTTGGCAGAACGAAAAAGTGTAATGTCAGGTTAATCTCCAATATTCAACTAATATGCGCAAAAAAGAAAATAGGAACTTGCCTGATTATTTCAACTCTTCACCTATATGTCCCTACAATTTTTCTTTCCAAGCATTGTCACTATACTTCTTATTTGACATGTCATATAATTCCTCACATTTACGCAACAATTCTATTAATTTTTCATCAATTTCTGAAGAAAAACCCGGCAGCACTCGTTGCAAGCCTACACTGGAAGTGTAGTAGAGGTGACATAAGTTTCTTCACATTATCAGATTCGAGCAGGTTAAGACCGGTTCGGACCCGTTCCGTCACGTCAATTATTATCGCTCGGCGACGGTGACGGAACGGAACTGAAACGTGACGGAGACGTTCCTGTCAGTTTGAACATCTCCGTTTAAATACACATGAGAAAATTTTACTGAACGGTGACGTTCCGCGATGAAACGGATACGTGACGTATAGTGTAAATCCGCCTTTACGCAGTCTACTAGAGTGCTGCTTTATAAGTATATTGCCTCTCTTGGTTAAAGTCTGTCTGTACCTGTACCGGCTGAAAAAAAACTCGCTAATTAAAAATATAGAGAAATTCGGATTTTTCGGTTTTCGCACCATATCTAAACGTACCAGCGGCTGTCCACTGACAGGAACCATAAATAGGAACCATGTGTACAAGTCACCAAGGTTGTAAGTTAATATACATGTCATAAAATTCTTAACGGGCGTTCGATCTGTTCCATTCAGGTCTGCGAAATGAATTAGAACAAGAGGAACCATGTACGTGTAACTTAATATTGCGGCGAGTTCGGGTAACCACTTTTGCAGTGAAAAAGCTATTTGTATTAAATATTCCAGGATAGATAGAGAGAGAGAGAGAGAGAGAGAGAGTGTGTCTAGTGGTTTTCACACCTACTTCATGTGCCAGTGGTTGTGGGTTTGAACCCATGCTGTTTTGCTGCAGGTTTAGTCTTTCTTCCCAATTCCTGCCGATGTACAATTAACAAGAATTCCCAAACATTTTTTATCTCTTAAGATTCAACTTCTATTACCATTAGTTACCAGAATTTCCCGAAATTTAATAGAGCATACCGAAAGAAACGTATTATTTCTTTGAGTTGTGAGCGATTTTTAGACACAATCGCAGAATTGCGAAAAGCGACTTTTGGCTTCTTCATGCCTGTCTGCATGGAACTCGGACTGTCGGGACGGATATTCATGAAAATTGATATTTGAGTGTTTTGCGAAAATCTGTCGAGAATATTCAAGTTTAATCCCAATCTGGCAAGAATGAAGTGTAATTTACGAAAAGACTCATAGGCGTAACTTTGGGGGTGTAGGCAAAGGGTCCAAATGCCCCTCGAATATTTTTTGCGTAAAATAATTTTCTTGCTGGTAAATTTAAGATGTTCAGAAAATATATTAGAAATATTTCCATATTTATTGTTTGGGTAAACCAAAAACAAACAAAAAAATCCTGCACTTAGACGAACCGTTCCTATCTTTCTAAATTGATTCATGTCGAAATTAAAGTTTCTGAAGTGCCGTGGTTTATTAAGCCCCCCCCCTCCAGTATTATTATTCAAGTTGCGCCTATGATAATTTCTAAAGTTATTTATGATTATCCCTCTTAATTCTTTTGAAATTGAGAAATGCTTCAGGCAAACATTGTAGAGAAAATCAAATCAGAACTTTTACGTTAATTAGCCTTTTTCCGAAAATCATGCAGTTTATGAGATAATTTGGAAGAATATGGTACGGACTGACAGGCCACAGATGACAATATAATACGACGCATGCGTTTTTCATACTGGATAATTAAGGCTACACACACACACACACACACACACACACACACACACACACACTTAGAATATTTAACACAAATTGTTTTCCACTGAAACAGTTGTTACACGATCTCGCCGCAATCTTAAGTTTTACTTTTGTCCTAATACATTTTACACATCTGAATGGAACAATCGAACGCGGGTTAAGAATGTTATAGCATATATTATCTTATACCCTTGGTGATTTTTAAACGAGATTCCTATCTGTGGTACCCGTCAGTGGACAGCCGCTGGTACATTTAGGTATGGTGCGAAACCCGAAAACCACGAATTTTTATGTATTTTTAATTAACGTGTTTCTTCGGCCGGTACAGGTACAGACAGACTTAACCAAGAGAGGCAATATACTTATAATGCAACACCGTGGTAGACTGCGTAAGTTTTATCTCTCCTTGGCTATCCTACCAGCCTGATAGGATTTACCTCTCAAAGGTCGGTTTTATGGAGTTTTAATTCGCAGGAAACAATATAAAACACTTATTTCTTTATGTGCATTGCCCCGATTTTGCTCGATTGTAATCAACCTGGAAATTCTCGACAGATTTTCATGAAGATTTCCAATGCCAAATTTCACGGCACTTCGGTCAGTACAAGCCGCGCTGATACATGTAGATTGTCGGAGGGACGGATATGATAAAGGTAACAGTCGAACGCACCTATAAGTTATATATCGCTATTCCAGTTGTTTCATTCGTTCCTTCCACTAACGGCAAACATGTTCAAAATCGTTAGCGAATTTCCTGTTCCCAGAAAATTTTTTCTGTATTTTTCTCCAGGTGTCAGGTGCAAGTTTACACTGTCGCAACGTGGCATTTCTTGTGTGTTTTTGATTCGTTGGTGTGAAATGTTTCTGTTAATTAGTGAATATGTATATAAACAGTTGCGTTATTGTCGATCCAGCACTTATTTTGTACGTTGGTTTTGAAAATCAGCTTGTCAGTTTGTTGGGACGCAATGGAAATATTTCCTTGCTGGGGGAAAAGACAGTTCTACAAAGGAACGTATTTATGATTGAAGGACCTGAGAAAGGAAATGGAGTTTTTGCCTCACAGTGGGCGACGGGGAACAAGATGAGGTAACGAAATGGAAGGAAGTTGTTTACAACTTCTCAGGTTAAAAACTTACTTTGTTAGGAGCCATTCAAAAATACTGCTGATATGAACAGATTCACTTGTAGGAAGTAAACAAAAAAAAAAAGATACCGAAACTGTGTTAGTCGCTAGAAAGGGATTGTTCTAGCAGTAAAAGGTGCAGTATAATTTCGTATGTTGTGAAAAGAATACAAGAAAAATTAATACATAAATATATATAATAAACCCCTTAAAAGGTTGGAAGAGTTCAAATATTTGGTAAGAACACTAACAAAACAGAAATGTAATCATGAAGAAATTATGAGCAGATTGCACTCTGGAAATCCTTGCCGTCATTCTGTGCAGAACATTTTGTCATACAGTTTGGTTTACAAATTATAAAAAAATGAAATAAAATAAAAATAATAAATAGTACATAAATAAATAGAAAGAGTAAAATGTACATAATTATAATTTGTCAGTATTTTGTGTGGGTGTGAATCTTGGGCTCACACACTGTAAGAGGATCATAAGCTGAAGGTGTTCGAGAATAGGTCAGTGCTGAGGAAGATACTGTGGCCTAAGTGTGACGAGGTAGGTGGGGAGTGTACAAGGTTGCCTAAGGAAGATCTTTTGTATCTGTATGCCTCACCAACAATTATTCAGGTGATCAAATAAAGGAAAATGCAGTGAACTGAGAATGTAACACGTATGGGGAGAGGTGCCTACCAGATTGTGGGAAAACCTAGTGAAAACGACCACCTGGAAGACATTGGCACAGGTGTGACATTGATATTAATATGGATCTTCAAGTAGTGGGATGGGGAGGAATGGACTGGATGGATCTGAATCAAGGTAAGAATGGGTGGCAGGGTATTGTGAAGGTGGTAATGAACCTACTGGTTCCAAACAGTGCGGGGAATTTTGTGACTAGCTGAGGAAGTCTTAGCTTTCTATGAAAGACTTTGCTGCATTGTGTTTGTTTGTTTGTTCATTGGTCGGTAAGAAGTTAGTAACTGGCAGTTAGAATGGATGTAACCATAAAGACTTTTATTTTGCACAGTTTTATATACTAATATTATGTAATAAGATTGAAGAAATTCTGAAAGAAATGTGGCAGGCAAAATACAAGACGCCATATGGGGATATATTGCAGGCAGTTTGTTTACCAATTTGCAAAAAAATCATTCATGCACAATAACTACCCCATCATAAGTCATTTTTAAAGAAGGTGTTAGGGTACAGTGGGAAAGCAACTATCAAGTTATCTTATCATAAATTCATACTATGATTTGTGCTACGTTTCATCTAGGGGAAAATTGTAATATTGAATAAGAGGCTTTGCCTGATGCACACATTTTAAGTGATAAACACATTTCAGTTTACATCATTCAAAATTGCTGTTTACCCTACATAACCAAAGGAAAATCTGGGACTGTACTTCCTTGACCAAAAGTTGGATAGTGTAAGATGTTGTGAATCTTCTTTTTATGTTTGAGTAAATCATGATAACTACTGGTTGAAGGTGCCTGCAGACAAGTTAAATTTAGTGAGGGACATAGTTGAAATGCTTCATACTCTACTGTAAGTATAATTAAGATAGTTTATTGGGGTAGTTTTATTGAAGGTAATTTTTTAAGACTGTTAAATTCTGTGTTGCTAAACACACACACACACACAAACACACAAACACACACACCATGTTCAAAATTTTCATGGAATTTTGTTTTGATTAGTGTGTCATAGAATGCCGAACACTGTAGAAGAACTTTTCTAACTCTGTTTCACAGGAACTAACAAGATCCTGTGACAGAAAAATGTGTGGGGTTGATTTACAGAAAAATATAACCAAATGCTTAAGGATGTCTAAATCTTAAATTCTGGGTGATGTAAGTGTACTCATGACATCATAATTCCAGTCATTCATATTTTACTTGCGTTAGTTTGTTTGGATGTGGCTTTTCTGTACTGTCCATTGCTTAGATAATTTAATGCCAGAAATGTGTTAAGCAGGGACCCCAACTTGACTGCACACTTTGAAGGTAACTTGCACTGATATTAATGACATTTCAGGAATTTGTTATTGGATTCCACAATGAAAGAAAGTTGTAGAAATAGTTCATGTTCCTCCAAGTGGTGTTCTTTACACCTCAAAATGTTGCTCCATTCTTGAGTGTACAGAATTGAATATTTCTTCTGAAACCACTCTGTCAGCAGTTCCACCATACTGTTTTTTTATGAGCTGTCATATTTGGACAGATGTACATTACAAATCTAATAGATACATTTCTGCAGATTTACAGTGCAGTTGTTCCAAACAATTAATAAAATTATTGTTAAATTTGTGATTAAAATAAATTGATTTTGCTGCCTATTGTATTTGAAGTCTCATACACAGTACAGAGTAATGCATGTAATTTTTGAAAGGGGGAGATTATGTTGCATTTCCACCAATAAAATTGTTGTGGTGCAGTGTGCATAATTGTGTTGGTATGTAATGTTACAGGATGGCAGCAAGGATATCTTGTGTTTGTGAATGTTTTGTAGATGCAGTGCTTGGTCACATACTGTGAATGAAAAGAAAGAATTGGTTCATGGATGGCTGCAAATAGGAATATGTGAACAGTGATATTGTATAAATTCAGAGCTCGTTATAAGGAATTTATATAGTTTCAGATTACAGCACATTTCTTGTGCTCCTGTGAGAGAAGAGAGCATTTCAATATTAGTCTTAACAGCGACCAATCAGATATCCTGCGACAACAAACTCGCAATTTGAAATTTAAGAAGTACTGCTTTGCATTGCTGGAAATGTTTGGGTCTTTGCGTTACATGAGGCATATATTTGAGGAGCTTGATGCTGAAGCAAGGAGTGAGGTTGATAAACATGCAGGCAAACCAATGCTAGAAGATATCCTGGATAAAATGCTTGAATGGAAGAGGTGGACTGAACAAGCCAGTGGAGTGAGTGTCTTTTTTTGCCACAAAGAATGTCAGTAGTGTTTATGTGTTGCTGGTGGCTAATTTATATCTGTTATTGTTACATTACAGGTTTGCTCAAACCATGACAGAAAATTGTGGGAAATTTGTGGACAATCTTATATGCAGCATGGGCATTCGTTATGTTGCAAACTCTATGCAGTATTTGTTATTATATATTATTCTGTTTCTGTTAAAATTTATATATATGACCTTAAAGGATATGTTGTTTTGTTCTACAGTAATATGTTGTGTATTTCTACAGTAATATGTTGCGTACTTCTACAGTAATATGTTTCTGTTTGTGAAATGTTCAGAAGGCTTTTTTTTAATTTTTTTAATTTTATTTTTTTTTAAGAAACAACATGGCCCAACTGCATTTATTGGTTTGGTGTCGCAATTTTTATAGGAATTCCAAATGTGGAATTTAACCAAAGTGTGCATGTTGACAACATTGTAAATTTGGTAATTATTTTGTCACATAATGAGTGACTTAATAAAGGAATGACACAATTTTTCAGACATGGGAGGAGTTTTCAAATCTGTAGCTGTCGTTTAAACGACAGCTACAGATTTGAAAACTCCTCCCATGTCTGAAAAATTGTGTCATTCCCTTATTAAGTCACTCATTATGTGACAAAATAATTACCAAATTTACAATGTTGTCAACATGCACACTTTGGTTAAATTCCACGTTTGGAATTCCTATAAAAATTGCGACACCAAACCAATAAATGCAGTTGGGCCATGTTGTTTCTTAAAAAAGAAATCAAATGTCTAGCTGTCATTTATGGACTAGAAGTACATACTGATAAAACGAAGTACATGGTTATCTCTCGGGATCGGCGTGCAGGGCGGGGTCACAGTGTGAAGACTGATAATAGTTCCATTGAAAGGGTGGAAGAGTTCAAATATCTGGGAATGACGTTGACAGATCAAAATTCTAATCAGGAAGAAATTAAGAGCAGATTGAAGTTAGGGAATGCTTGCTATCATTCCTTGCAGAATCTGTTGTCTCCCATGTTGCTATCCAAAAACTTAAAGATCAAGATATATAGAACTATAATTTTGCCCGTGCATTTGTATAGGTGTGAAACCTGTTCGCTGACATTGAGGGAGGAACGCAGGCTGAGGTTGTTTGAGAATAGGGTGTTGAAGAAAGTATTTGGACCTAAGAGGGACGAAGTGACAGGGGAATGGAGAAAGCTGCATAACGAGGAGCTGAATGATGTGTACTCATTACCCAGTATTGTGTGGGTGGTAAAATCGAGACAAATGAGATGGGCAGGGCATGTGGCACACATGGGAGAGGATAGAGGTGTGCACAGTGTGTTGGTGGGGAAGCCTGAGGGAAAGAGGCCATTGGGGAGACCAAGACGTAGATGGGAGGATAATATTAAGATGGACCTTCAGAAAGTTGGAGGGGGTCGTGGGGACTGGATGGAATTGGCTCAGGATAGGGACAGGTGGCGGGCAGTTGTGGGTACGGTGAG
>Ga0268261_10004835_pt1 | contig 10154 bp, 7 predicted proteins | sample TergutNc150P1_FD_190353 | JGI IMG/M metagenome (GOLD analysis project Ga0268261, IMG submission 190353) | Nasutitermes corniger P1 segment gut microbial community from laboratory colony in Florida, USA - Nc150 P1 (SPAdes) (version 2) | ecosystem: Host-associated > Arthropoda: Insects > Digestive... | reverse complement strand
CCGCCGCCGCCGCCGCTGCCGCCGCCGCCGCTGCCGCCGCTGCCGCCGCCGCCGCTGCCGCCGCCGCTGCCGCCGCCGCTGCCGCCGCCGCCGCTGCCGCCGCCGCCGCCGCCGCCGCCGCCGCCGCCGCAGCAGCAGCAGCAGCAGCAGCAGCAGCAGCAGCAGCAATGACCATGAGGAGGGAATTTTTCATGGTCTTTGAACTTTTAAAATGACAGCAACATATTCCTTTGAAGCACTGGAACTGGCTGCCCTTTGATGCTGTGTCGCATGTGAGAAGACAGGAGTGCTGTATTACAATGCTGTGCAAGCCTCAGCACTCACAAACCTAAACTTAACATGATTGCTTAATATTCACATTATAATGCTTGATGAAACTTTCTTGTTTCCTATGTGTAGGATTTTTAATGTTTTCTGTTGCCACTTGCACCACTTCATGCTCAGTGTACTGATGCTGTTTCCCTGTGACCCAGAGATATGTGCCTGTCAAGTTGCAGCTTATATGTCTTCTGTATTTCAGTTCTACTGCCTACAGAGAATGATCATGCAAGTTCGTTCAAGTGCTTGGCCATTAACAAACGTGATGGCAACTGTAGTAGTTTTAGTGGAGGTGACCAGGTGGATTTTTCAAACACAGCCACTTGTTTGGATCCACTGTATAATGTATTGTGGAGGTGAGTATTTTTGTACAAACTTTTTTTTTATGGTGGTGATGAGGCTGTAGTAGGAATCTAATGTCACAAATTGCATAGTCATGTGACAGACCTAATAAATGGGAATGACTTCACAAAACGTAATAGTTTATTTGCACCTGATAAAAGCATTGTGAACATCAGAATCCATTTTGGTTCTGAAAACTTATAAAATATCAGTAATTGAAGTATAAATCTTATTGCTTATAAGGTGTAATATAGTGGTTATGATTGGCTACCATACATTTTGTAACTTAAGCATACATTACTGAATTACTAAATCCCTTTGTTTATAAATATATAAATAAGTTTTATTACCAATAAATTGCACAACAATTTTCACTTATCCACATATATATAGGAGACTACTGCCACATATTTTGGGTATTTCTTATTGCCATTTTGAGAGAACACTGGTATTCAAAGGATACCCTTGGAGTTAAAATTCAAGTATATCGGTACAGGGTACGGAGTGTCCGTTCACTGGTACACAGCTTGATGGTACACAGGACTTACCTTTCAACAATCTTGATGTGAATATATCAATTTCAGATGTTTGAATGCAGTTGACTTTAATTTCAGTTGTATATAATTTTAATCTGTTATATGTCAGTACCACACATGGATATTGTAATACAGGCAGGTTTCATTTCGTGCCAGGGATACATTCCTGAAAAAGCTGTGCAAATCTAAATTGCACACATTGAACATAAAATTCCCATTTAAAATAGTGTATTTCGTAGGGGTTAGGGGACTGACGGCCACATCCTATGTAGAGTATGACTATACCATTAGTGGACATACGGACTTGTAGAGCATATACGTAATGTATATACAGTATACATACATATCTGTACAATGTATTTATTTATTCCTACTGCAATAAAAATGTAAGAGACTCACATCCTTAGTTTTTGGTGTGGTTCATTCAAATGCAACTGTGGCCGTCTGGCAACACAAACACTTCAGTTTCCAACTTAGCAATTTCTGTTATTCTGTCAGTATTTTCACGTATTGCGTGTATATTACTATGCGTGAGTCTAACATTATGCCATATGTCAACAATTTGTTCACCTTTTTTTAGTTGGTATGTTACGCCTAATTTCTCTGCGATACAGATTGTCATTTACCAGTTTTTCACTTGCATATCACTAGGTGATGTAGATTTACGTTTCTCACTGACATTTGTAAGAAAAGCCAATGCTGTAGAAGAGGAAACTAGATGACCCACGTGATTGTATCACTAATATAATCAGTCCATGTACGTGACTGATGGTGTGACAGTGACATCACTTGCTGCTAGCCTCCAACACAGGTTAAGTGCGACCGTGGATCTTGTATGCAACATTGCGTTAAACCGAACATTATCGCCTATCATCTGTGCCAGATAGCGTTAAAGCGAACATTATTGCGTAAATTCAAAAAGTGGTGCAAAGTTTCAACTCGCATTAAAGCGAGATCTCACAAAAAGACGTTATGTACAAAGAGACCTGCCTGTAATATATGTACAGTGTATTTTACCATTTACCACCAACATGGGTAAATTTTAACTCCATGTGTATCCTTTGCATATCACTGTTCCTCGGAGTTGCAATAAGGAATAGCCGAAACGTGCGGGAATAGTTTTTTGTGTATGTGGATATGTGAAATTTGTTGTGGAATTTGTTGGTAATAAAACATAATTATGTAAATCCGTGGCATAGAAGATGAATAATATCAAGAACCTTTAGTATTTCTTGCTTTTATAAATTTCATGGTGTGTTGTGTGATTTAAACAAGGATATTATAGTAGGTTTGGATACATTTAGGAACAGATGGTTACAGCTGCATAAGATGTTTGTGTTGTGGGAGGGACTGCTTAAATAGTTAAACTATTTAATGCTGCTGTAACAGTACATGGAATTCTAACATGATTGTGAATGGTGCATAGACAGGGATATTAGAGGGGAGGTCACAGGCTGTTGGGGATAATATCCTGGCTTTTGTGTGGAGAGGCTGAGGAAAATTATTAAAAAACTTGGCCAGATTAGTTTGTAGACTGCTGTAGGGTATCTTCTAAATAGAAGCCTGCCATACCAGTCTAGTGTGTGTGCAGTGACATTCTGTTAGTCTTTTATTGTGGATTGGTATGAGGTGTGGTGGGTTTGGTTGGGGAACCTGCAGGAGGAGACTTAGGTATAGGTGGAAGGATAATATTAAAATGGACCTTGAAGATATAAGGTGTGTACTAATTTAATTTTACTGAGGATGGGGATGAGTGATGGCTGTTTTGAGTATGGTAGTGAACCTCTGGGTTTATAAACTGTGGGGAATTTGACTAGCTGAGGAACTGTTAGCTTCTCAAGAAGTGCTGCTGCATGAAGTTTGGTGAATTAGTCAGTCTGTCAGTTAATGTACATTGCAAAAGCCTTTGCTATAATAACAACCAAAATCTCTTTCAGTTACACAGTTTTATTTGCCTTTCCATAACTTTTTTTGCACATTACAACATTTGTTTTGTCAGCTATCACCCTGGGACCCACGATGTCATGTGCTACAGTGTGGTGGCTTGTGAGTCCAGAGCCACTGAATTTCTTCCTCCATCAATTCTCAGTGCTGAGCTTGCCCTGCCTGTGCTTGCCTCTTGCTTTGTCACTCGGTCTCAGGCAGCTCTGCACCTGCTTGGCTGTCTTGACACACTGACTCAAGCGCAAGATCACCGTTTCACTGTGAGGGAAGAGAGTGATGACAGACAAACTGCTGTGGGGAAGGTATACAGCAGAGAGGACTTTGCTGCTGTCACACGGTTTGAAAGTAAGCAGTGCAATTTTTATTGAAGTGTTGTTGGTCTTTGTTACATGTAGACCTTTTGTTTGTTCCTCATTTCCACTATTTAATAACATTGTCACATGCTGTTTATGAACTTGCTGACTGTGCTTACAGGACATTGTCTGTGCTAAAAAGATCCTACAGTTTTAAGATTGTGTTGTTAAGTGTGTTGCGTTGCTGGTGTTGGCATACACTGACTTGTAAAGTGCTTTTTACTGTATCTGTTGGCTGTGCTGCAAAGTGTATATGGAAAGAATGGTTTACAGTAAGGTTATTGTGAACTAACAAATATTTTTGTGCATTTCCCACTCAATCTCTTTCCTTGATATTTGACAGTCAAATATTTGTATGTATTTCATTGTTTCATTATTTGTGCTATATTGCATCATTATCATTCTTCTTGATTTAACTGCACAAAGACTGTTGGGACTAGCAAAGGAACTGTGACTGTTCTGCTGTGAGACGGTATAGTTACTGGACTATGAGTTGGACACCTGAGGAATTGTTCGATTTGTCACAGGCTGGCCTTGGGGTCCACTCAGCTTCTAGTTTGGTGGGTATTTGGGGCTCCTTTGGAGATAAAGGGACTGGGATGTGAAGCTGACCAGGGACAACTTTACCTTCCACTTCTTTGATGTGCAACGGAATGCAAGACAGAAAGAATTAAACAAAAAATTGTTTTTTTAAACATGCTTCTGCAGTTGCCATCTAATGCTGTCCATGTAACAAATGTTTACACCAATGTTGAACAAAGATACATATATTTGAGTGCATTGAACTTGTTTGTATGGTTGTAATGTTCTTTATTACTTTCCTGCAGGTCATGGAGGAGGTTGGGGTTATTCTGGACATTCTATTGAAGCAGTCAGATTCATGGCAGATACTGACATTCTTCTCGGAGGGTTTGGCCTCTTCGGGGGGCGTGGGGAATACACCGGAAAAATTAAGGTGCTCAGTGATAAGACTGTTACAGTGGACATGTGTTTATGTTTGTTTATCTGGAAACTGTATTACTGTAAGGCTGGTGTTGACCGTGATTGATATGTCAGTTGCTGTACATACTACAGACTGTATTTGATTACGATACAAGAAATAATTCTGTGTTATTACTGTTTAATGCATGAATGTAGAATGAGGTACCTGGCAACATGCATATTTTTTTGAGATTTGAGTTTCTCAGTGGTGGTGAGATTTCACGTATTCCGGGGTGAGACACTGTGTTGTTGGGTGAGTGTTTCCTGATGTTCTGCAGGCACTACAGGCAGTTGGGTGTTACATTCCCTGCAGTAAGATTCAGCAGCTGTGGCTGCTTTTGACAAAGGGCAGGTCACGCATGTTCGCAACATTTCAGCATCATATGCGCTGTTTACTGACTGAAGTTTGAAGTTTGAGGTGGAACTGCACGGTCCAACACAAGTTCTTCTGAAAGAACCTGGTAGGAAGGTTGGAGGACATTTTGACCAATCAGAATTGTGGCAGGAGGAAGGGGGTAGAGCTTGTACTGCATCAGTGGGAGATAAAGAGGTCGAAGCACAGCCTTCGTCATGGCCAACAGTGGAGATAAGCAAGTGGACAGATGTGAATGATTAACTTTTTACATATTGGCATTTATATCATATTGAAATTGTGTTTTCTCAGTTGTCAAAGCTAAAAACCCCATCATTTTAACATCTACTGCTATGGAAACCTGTATAAAATATTTTATTTTTATAAATGCAGACTTCTGGTTTTTGAATTGGGTCTTGTAACCCCCCTCCCCTTGCAAACTTACATTGAAATTGTGAGAAAGAAAAGAGTTATATTCAATAATTTGGTACAGTTGAGATGTAATTTCTGATAATTAGTCTGTAAAATTGTGTTTTAGTATGTTAAGTTCTTGTTTCATGTTGGTGTTTTCTGCAGGCACTTTGTAAGCTTTGCATTGTTGTGCACCTCATCCAAATTTTACTCTTTTTTTCACTTGGTATCTTATGCCTTAGTGTGTTAAACGTGTATCAGTGTGACTTGAGAAATTTTATGGCATCTAACAGTGGTACATACCTGGCCCTTAGGTTGCAGCACAACATTTTGGAATTGTTGCCGACCTCTGGAACTAAAGTAGAATTAAGATGACAAAAACATTTTGTGTTTTAGCTGTTTGACATTGGTGTTGATGGTGGGGAGCAGGAAACTGATGGAGAAATGTTGGCAGAGACCGAGGAGGTGCCGTATGAATGTGGCCCTCGTCAGAAGTATCCTATGCTGTTTGAGGAACCTTTACCTTTACAGGTGAATGGCATTGCAAGTTTTGAAGTATTGAGGCTCTTCAAGAGAAAAATATTTTATTTATGAATGCCAAGTTTTTGAATTAATACTGTTAGGTGGAATGGAATAGGAGGTGGGATACTCATAGCATAGTCAGCTGTCACTAACTGTACATCTGAGATAGCATAGTGTCAGTTCCCAGTGGAGACAAGAGATTTAATTCTGCTTCAAAGTGTCCAGACCAGCTCTGGTGCTGTACACTGGGTAATGGGTCTCTTCCCCTGCTGGTAAGTGGATGAAGGGTGTGAAGCCTATTTCTGACGCCCATCCAGTTCTGCGATTAAGAAGCTATACCTCTCCACACTCATATGTTGTTGTGATGTGCTCAGGTACAACTTGACCTTTGCTGTAGGGAGGTTAGACTGTTGTTTGTATGTTTAACATGGAATGTTATTGTAAAGTAAGTACATAAATTACATGTATTTGAAAATACAGTGACAGGAGAAACATCTGAATATAAAAAGAATGAAGAATTAATTTAGGATAGTATATGATGTGAAATGTCATGTTTTGTGTGGGTCACCTAACATTTTTAACATAGGTTAGTATATGATGTGAAACATTATGTTTTGTACGAATTGTAAACTTTGGGATGGTAGGTAATGTGAATTGTCATGTTCTGTACAGGTCACCTACTGTTAGCGTAGTGAACTGTAGGTAGCTATCATGGTCTTGGCATGTGTTTGAGCTGGAGCAGACACGGAATGGATATAGGAACTTGGTTATAAAAAATCTTGGAAAATGTGCAATAGGAAGATGAGGAGGGAGATCACAGGGTAACTTATAAGGTGTATATTAGGGTGCCTTGTTATGATGGTGGACCTGGCCCAGGTTTAGGCCCATTGATGGTCTGAACCTGTAACACATTGCATTGGGCTGGGCCATTCTGCGTAGAGTGGTGGCCTGAACCTCTTGTCACAATGCTGTGGGTTGGGCCATTTTGCTGACTGGTGGGCTGAACCTGTAGCACAACACAGTTGGCTGGGCCATTCTGCATACAGTGGTGGCCTGACCTTTAACATATTGTGGTGGGATGGGCTATTTTGTTGACTGGTGGCCTGAACCTGTAACATATTGCATTGGACTGGCCCATTCTGCTGACTGGTGGCCTGAACCTTTACCACAACACATTGGGGGGGGGCATTCTACTTTAGTGAAAGCCAAGAATTTTAAAGTTGTCTGTATTGTTGTGTAATGTGTTTTCCTCTCTTGTTTATGGAAACATTACCACATGTTTCTGAATCCAGTTTAAAAGTTTTTCCTTGTGCCTCTGCAGCATGCCATATGGCAGAGGTAAAATTACATGCATTCTTCAACTAGACACCAGTGAGGTTACTGGCAAGCTTCACACTCTGGCTGCTTTACCTCTGATGATTGAGCCATGTTATACCCACAATTTGTGTATCTTTTCTAGGCCAACAGATGGTATGTCGCGTGGGCTAGAGTGAGTGGGCCATCAAGTGACTGTGGGTCCAGTGGACAGGGAATGGTTACTACTGAAGACCAGTAAGTGTCTGTCTGTCTATCCAGTGTGAATCACTTAATGTTAACACTCTGCTGACCAGATGGCCCTTTAATTAAATACCCCCAGTTCCTGGACGTTTTAAATGCTATGAATGTTCAACCCCACAACATACTCTTACTTACAGTTTGACACTGTAGATTATGCTCCTGAGCCCGAGACTTCAGAAACTGCATATATATATTCTAGTAGTTCGTCACTGAATGGTATTTCTCAAAACAAGACCCTTTGTAAAGCGGAACAAAGCAGAATTTACAAATGTTTCTAGTTTCACGTCGCTCCCTATGTGCAGCACACACTGTACACTGTCCTGCAGGATACTTCTTTTTTCCCTCCTCGCCACCAAAAATTTTTTCAAGTTTGTGTATTCTGAAGTCACCGGAAAGTCTGCCTGGCAGGTCCTGTTTAGGCCTCATTCTCTGGCAGTTGAAATGTCATCAGAACTTGACTCAATTTGATTCTGGATTTCTGATATCCAGGACCTTCCGACCTCCTGCAGGAAGTTCTTGTACTTTACTTTGTTTGTATTTAGTGTCCTGTACACAAAAAATGCGTTGAAGAGATTTTATTGGTCCAAGTGCTTGAGTTAACTTGGAGCGGCTTCCAACTTCTGTTTTTGTAGCTGTACATTAGCATGGTCTTATTGGCAGTGGCAGTCTTAAGTTCACGGTTGTAGACACAACTGTGTGGTGCATGATGTACCGGGGTACCGCTGATATTTAACTTGGTATACTGTTACAGAGTTGTGTTTTACTTCAAGTCATCCAAGAAGTCCAACAATGGAACTGATGTCAATGCAGGACAGATTCCTCAGTTGCTGTACCGAGTAGTAACACCAGAGAGTCAGACACCAAACAGGCAGACTGATCATGCAGAACCAGTTTATATTCTTTGTCGTGATTTTTCTCGTGCTGTGAACAGAGTAAGTTTCAAACTGAGTGCTGATACATGTAATTAGTGTGTATGAACCTGAGGGAGATTTCTTATACTGTCTCAGAACTCAAGGTGTGAATGACCGGTGCATGACCTTCTTAACAGGGGTTTTGCAGTTGCATTAGTTACATGCAATGGGAACTGATGGGATGTTTTGTGAATAGCGGTTCAGACGTTTTGGAAGTACCAGGTTCATTGATATGGGTAGGTGTCATGGTGTTGGGAGAGGTTTTGTAAAGGTGAAGGAGGCTGTAAGCTGAACAGCACTAATTGTATCCAGTATGGATGCATGCCACACACAAAGTCATATTTTCTGTATGTCTGCTGAATTTTTTCATTTTTATTTATTATAGAGATATTTTAATTGATATCTTTCTAAAAACCATATAGAATGAATGCTTTTTTGACCACATTCCATTAACGTTGACTGGATTTGAAAATTTTTCAGATTTCCTATCAGTATTGATGTAAACATGTACTCAGTATTGAATAATTCATGGGACACAATAAAATACAGTATCTTTTGGTATATGAGCAGTCAGTTTTGCAAGTTCTTACTTATACAAAATGCACACATTAAGTTTTGTTTTTCAGTGAGGCAATCTGTGCTTGTACAAGCTGTTTTTCTGGTGCTTCCTCCTTACTGTTTTCAGTTCCTACATTTTGAATACTTACTCACGTCCTGATCCCAGTGACCCACCAACCACAGCATGGAAGGACTTACTAATTTTAATATGTAATAAATGTTTGTTTGTTATATTATTTACAGTAAGGACCGTACCAAATATTTACGCATTTTCTGTACAACTTTACTGATGTAACTCTTGTTTGTGCACAGACTAATGACTGAGAGTACCATTTAATTAAAATAATTGATCAATAGTGTTATTTTATTCACACATTGCGAAATGGTACTACCAGAATTGAGGCAGCCCTCTGTTTGTACCGATACTAATATGCCAGGAATAAGAACTTATAATACCATATTTGCCCAAATGCAAGACGAAGTTTTTTTCCCTTAAATTTGGTGCTTAAATGTATGAGGTCTTCACACTTTCACATGTGCAGCGCTGAACTGGACCATGCAGCACCAAACCAAGGCCCGCATCACTAATTGTCATGTGTAGACGAAAGAGATAACGAGCATTACTGACCTTCACTGGCACAGGCTTCATCTTCAGACTTTGTCCATCGTCTGATTTTTTCAAGAAGCGCGATGTTACAGAAGCTGACTCTGTGTCCGTCTTCAGGCAATGAAGCACCTAACCTGGTGGACCCTGTAGAATGAGCTGTTCTCAATCACTGAAAGATAAAACCTGGACCAATCCACAAATTAAAAACCATAAAAAGAGCCATGAACTTAGATTTATCAGACCACTGACACCACACAAAAGAGCAGAACACATGTATTTAAAATTCGTAACACCACTAACAGTATCTGTGGAGAAATTTGTGAATCTTCTTCATGGGTTCCAGTAAGGTGATAAACCAAGAAATATAAATGTATCATTTAGTTGATGTGGATCATAGCAACATGGCAGTGCATCTCACCAGAAGTGACTGTGAAGGGTTTTAAGAAGTTCTGTATGTGCAGTTCAGTGGATGGGACTGATGGTGATATGTTGTGGAACTGCAGTGAAGGGGATGGGACTGATGGTGATATGTTGTGGAACTGCAGTGAAGGGGATGGGACTGATGGTGATATGTTGTGGAACTGCAGTGAAGGGGATGGGACTGATGGTGATATGTTGTGGAACTGCAGTGAAGGGGATGGGACTGATGGTGATATGTTGTGGAACTGCAGTGAAGGGGATGGGACTGATGGTGATATGTTGTGGAACTGCAGTGAAGGGGATGGGATTGATGGTGATATGTTGTGGAACTGCAGTGAAGGG
>Ga0268261_10004834_pt1 | contig 10155 bp, 6 predicted proteins | sample TergutNc150P1_FD_190353 | JGI IMG/M metagenome (GOLD analysis project Ga0268261, IMG submission 190353) | Nasutitermes corniger P1 segment gut microbial community from laboratory colony in Florida, USA - Nc150 P1 (SPAdes) (version 2) | ecosystem: Host-associated > Arthropoda: Insects > Digestive... | reverse complement strand
TGCCAGTTTTAATATGTATTTGGTAATCAACAAGTGTGTAACAGCTGTCAAAGTTTCAAACTTCTCTGGCCATTATCTCCGTAACCGTTCAACTTCGGACATAGGTGTTTTGGGTTATATCGGTATACTTTAACATAAGGAACACCCTCCCGAAGTCTGGCACATTCCTCCTGGGACACCCTGTATATATAAAATCTGATTTGACACTGGTAATGCCATCTTTCCATGCGTTTATCGAATTGTTAACACAATAAAGAGTCATTTTTCTATACAATATTAACGATGTTCTTATGATGTACATGAATATTGATTTAAGTGAGGCAACTATTTTTTTTAGGATAAGAAGATAAGTTTCAATCTGCAAAGCGTTACAGTACATAGGAGGCCTTCCAAACCTTTCAGCTTTTACAGTCTCGTTTATGAATTTCCACTCCACGTCTTACTTCTTTGAACATTACCGAAACAAAACAATTTCTTCTTGTAAGATATAATATATTAACCCTCTGTTGGTCAGCGGGGAACATGTAATCCACGTGGTTTAACGTTAACAATTTCAAAATATTATCCGGACAGATAATTTGTTAATTGAAAATTATGTTCATAATACAGAGATCACTTTTCCTAAAAAAAAATAGTCGAATGAACTTCATAACAGACATGTGTTTTTCTACTGAAAGTTACGACCCAAATTTTTACACATTACTCATCTCAGTCTCGACCTTAAGAAGTCACGGCGCCTAATGTGATTTGATATTTGAGGATCCCTATCTAAGACGCTAGAGCTACTTTCAGTTTTCGTATTCTAGGCAAGAATCTCAAATAAGGGAGAAGAAAGGCCGTCTATCACAACTTAAACAGTTCATTAAAATTATAAATTATTTATTTCTCAAAAACGTACTATACGCTTCGGCCTCTAAAGCCATAATCAGGCCCCAAAAATAGTTCTAGAATCTCAATTTGTATAGATCCAGTTACAATACTTTCCTGACGAATACCTTGTCCTACACTACGGAAAAAAGTACTGTGTTACAGCCAGTGACGTCAATCTACATTTTTAAACATCCAGTTCTAAATGCTGTTTCACCTCCATTCTGGCTTCCTTTATAATTTGCGTTAGTTTTCTCTTCCAGTTTTAACGCATATACTCTTTCAAATACCCCATGTTCTTTACCACTACCTAGCTTCTGACTTATAAAGCACTGTATTCTCATACTCAATAAGAAAGCTTTTCACTTTTAAATACTTTGCTGCACTAGTTCTTTTACTCTGCTATCTACAACTGACGACATTACCTAGCAATTCTCACGAGAATACTTGTAAATCCACATTTTTGAACAGCCACTCCTTTAACGACAATCATATTTTTTACAAAAATTTCTATTTTGTACTGAATTTTAGAGACCTATACTTTTAAGCATTCTGTGTGAATACTTCCTTGGTGGTAACATTAATCTAATTACAATGATTTTAGGCCGATGTAGAGTCCTAGACCTACAATATCAGATACCCATACGAATTATAACTTCCCTGTTGTTTAGCTCAGATTGGTCTTGAATTATAATGCTCGAAGTATGGATCTAAGTTGTTAAAAGACTTGTGGCAAAATACTTCATGATGACCAGTCCTTCTCAATGGTTTACTATTTGTGATATCTTATTAGGAATAGAAATACACCTTTCTAAATACCCAGTGCGTTTAGATTGCAGTGCATCACCAATCGAAAAAGCGACAAATCGAATTATTGTTTTCGTGTGCTAAAGACGTTTCCAGCGTCTCATCAAGTACAGCGGCGAAGGGTAGGGTGAAGAGCGAATAATGAATTGGGAAGGAGGCGGAAAGAAGCGGTCGTAGCACAGTCGAGGTACTACCCTTGGATTTATATAGAAGGAATGAGGTAAGGCTCGAAAACATCAGTACAGCCGGTGTGCAGGCTGAAATTCGAAGCAGGAACCTCCCAAATTCCAGTCCGTAGTTTTACTCACTGTATTGAACAAAATACAATCTACTACCAATTATAATGTAGATTATAGTTTCTGGGATGTGGCGCCGTGTATTTTGTTGGACATACACCATTATATTGAAGGAAATTCCTGCCTATATCTCCTACCTTGAGAATTTCCGCAGTCGTTTCTTCCGAACGTTCATACGTATATCCCAAACTACATAATGCCTCAGAATACAGTAACCTTACTAATTACAGTGGAGAAAACCTCAGAACGCCTGTACGGCTATGGATCACTGCATAGAACATGGGCAGTCCAACGGAACACAAGTACAATCACATCAGTACAGCAGGGCTTAACTCTGAAACTTCTCAGATGAGTTGTTATATAAAACAAGTGAAGCCACGTGGGAAATATACGGGAAGCTTTCACACAAATAAAGAAAGCAGTTGGAGAGGGGTGAATGTGGGATCGCACTGCCGGGCTTTTTAAAGGGGAGGTTTTCGACCATACGCTCTGTATACCGCGAGAGCAAATTTGGAGAATTCGCCGCTTCTTTAGGACTGGAGGCAAACCAGTCCTGCTCTCTTTTCGGTAGACTACGGATATGAAGTCCTCTCTTTCGTCTTTCCTGCCTCCTTCCTTTACTTCTTCTCCTCTGCCCTTGTATTCTCATTCCTTCGAATTCATTGTTTCATTTCTTCAGTCATATTCTTCAATTCTCCACCTTCCCTCCTCTCTACTCCCACCCCCTCTAAGTCCATTTAATTCCCGGCCCTTACTATTTATTTCTTGCTTTTCTTCGAAGCTACTAGGCTTCTTTATATCTTAAATTATAATATAAATATACATAATGTTGTCGTACACAACTTTATATTCATTAGATTATATAGTTTATAATTCAGCTACATGTTTCGGCCTAATTACAAGGCCAACTTCATGCTGATCTTTGTGTACGTGTAGTTTACAATAGAAAATACTTTCAATTGAAAGCAAGTAGCTGAATTATAACCTATATAATCTAATAAATATAAAGTTGTATACAGCTATATTATATATATATATATATATATATATATATATATATATATATTTATGTGATAATTTTAGCATTTCAACACAACGGGGATTTCTCACTTGAAATTCTTTCTACCTTCCCTTCTTCTTATTCCTCCTTCCTTTGCTTTTCCTCCTCCATCTGCTCTATATTTCCGTCTTATTCCTCTGCTTCTCCTCCTGTTCACTCTGATTTCTGATTCATTTTCTTCATATTATCGTAATCGCCTCCTTCCTCTCTACCGAATCCCCCCTCTTTCTTCGATTCTTAAGTAATTATCAATAATATGATTAAGACCATCAATGAAAAATTTAAGCCTTCAGGAACAGCGGCTACTATAGCGTACGACTGTAGTTTGGACCCACACACTGTACTTACATACACATCTGATTTGGATAGGCTAACTGTAAATTCCCTGCATGGCATTAAATGAGTTTTCATTTTAAGGGCATAGTGGTGTGTATTCTGTGCAGCAAAATATGAATCTTTGAATATTATGTAGATGAACGAGGTTTCATAGGGAAAAATCCTGACCACATGCACTTTTGTAGAAATTTTTATTTATAGAGGAAGGCAGTTAATTTTGGGCCGCAACAGTTACTCAAAACGACAAAAATTTGTGATCCCTAAAAAAATATCAAGTGAGATGTTCTACAATATCATTCTTACAAATGGAACCAATAAATCCTGCCTTATATTCCAACCGCGGAACAGATCTCTAGCTGTCCCTTCGTGCGTGGTAACATTTAATAGTCGATATTTCGATTGACCTGTCGTTTAGTTACGAATCACTCTGGAAGTAAAACGCGAAGGAAACCCGATAGAAGAGCGTGTTGTAAAAGTGCTTGTTTGCTACGACCGACGTCCATTTGAAAAACACTCAAACTGATAAAATACTTGCCCTAAACTGTGATTAAAGTAACAAAGATAAACTGGTCAAAGCATGTATTAGGCATGGGAAAAATAATACACACAGAGTGCACATAAACCCCCTACCTACGTTACTAAAATAACGATACGTCTTTTTCTATAGCTTCACTGTTAATGAACGTGACACAACACGGAACTTCTCGATCTGCTGGGAGACTATTACATCTACAAGCAGACCTCGTACCCTAAAGCTATGTGGTTAGAAATATTTTGCATGAAAGTTGTAATCTAGCAGCATTACTATCATTCGCCCCATGGGGCCGACGTAATTTAGGGGTGTGAGTTACTGGAACATCTGCATGGAGGTGTGTCCTGTAATTGCGCTCGTCTGCAAAACCTTATGGAAATTTTCGTAAAAGAGCGCTGTTCCAACACACGCGGAAAGAATTCTAATCCATCCACAGAACCCTGCGGAGAAGTTATTTTTACGACCAAGACAATGACGTAATAAAACGGCTACCCGCCGGGGATGATGTAAGGATGTGCAGCAACATCTGGGCCTTCTCTGTCAGTGATAAACATATCTTGCGGATTGGCGGTGTTTCTGGCGCTGGACTCGGATACTCTCTGTCGAACTGGTTCCATTATCGACAAATGACAAGCTCCTTAAGCAACTCAGACAGTTTGTGCCTAACAAATTGACGGTACAGGACATCCAGAGGTTTCATCTTAGGGATTTACTACGGTTTCTTGCAAAAAATGAATTGCACATGTCACCTGACAAAATTTTAACCGACATTCTATTTTTGTGGATGACGGCATTGAAGCTAAATGAGATGCAGCTACAGGGTACATGTTCCCCATTTTGGTATCAACGTTTGCATAAGGAAGTGCCTTGGTGTAGCCCACAGAGGCGAATTTCCAAACACAATATATAGGCCTAACTATAAAAATAGCCAACTGTATGTTCAACAAGAAAACTGAGCAAAAAATAATTTGCTACGTCATTACATAACAAAATTATTAAGTTAGGGACATGTTGGTCGTTTAAGTAACCAACAAACCAAAAGAGAATTACAAATATACATAATAAATAAACAAATAAATAATCGCATTTACAGCACTAACGGTAGCTATTCCTTCGGTTTGTACGATAGTAACAATTTACTAATGAAAGCACAAGACAGTTCAAACAAACGATGAACCACAATACTTTAGGCCGTAGTAGAGTGCCCACCATTATGGAAATAAGTTAATTTGATACTTCTAGATAACAGAAACTCATAATGCATAGACATTCCTCGACTTACGCAGTTGTTACCAGAACGTCCGGCGAAAGTCCAATTTTGCGCAGATGGGAAATGCATAGAAATAATTGTCAAATATATGTATATACATAGTCCTGCCATAAATTCTGTCCCAAATTTTATGTAGTCCTCAGATGGAGAAAATGAGGCGGAAGGGTTCAAATGTTGGTTATTTTTGGCCTATTGACCCTTCAGGTACTTGTGCCAAGGCAGTTTGCTCACGTCTGTCGCAGTGTTAACATAGAGTGAGGTTTCAATGCAAACCGTGTGGCTGTGATTGCCTTTCACAAAACCAGATTCTCAAAATTTCAAACTCTTAAAAACCACTGAAAATTTCGTGAAATTTTATATGTCGGGCAATTAAACGTTATAAGGAACTCTGGGGTGTTGAAGACAGGGCTCAATCAGGAAGCCTGAAAAGTGTGAGGGCTGAAGTCGCTATCAAAACAGTACGGGATTCGCCGAAATCAGCTCTGGAAACAGATCATGTCCTGAGAGCTGAACATATCGACCCAAACACGGCGCGCCTCATCAGGAACGATCTACACATGAGAGCGCACCTCCGCTCAAAGGAACACTTCCTTACTCCCGCTTTCAAGGAAATCCGACGGACAAGGGCACAGCGTCTCCTCCAGCGGCACGCTGAGAACGAGCAAGAAAACCTCTTCACGGACGAGAAATTTTTCACCATCGAGGAGCAGTATAACTAAAACAACAAGATTTATGCTCAAACGTCCCTTTAGGTGTATTCTGAGGGTGCAGGGATGCCATCACCCTTCCTACATCATGGTTTGGTGTTAGGTGTCCCATCAGGGGGTGACACATCTTCATTTTTGCAAGAAAAGGGTGAAACTGATGTCCAATTGTATCAAGAGGACGTGCTACAAGGAGATGTGCAACAGCTTAACATGATCCTCTTCAGTGGTGAGGAATGGGTCTTCCAGCAGGACTCAATTCCTGCCCAAAAGCCAGGGCGACTCAGAAGTGCCTGCGGAGGAAAGTTCCGGCCTTTATCAGTACCGAGGACTGGCCCTCGGGGAGTCCAGACCTCAACCCCCGGGACTATAAACTGTGGGTTGTTTTGGAGGACATGACTTGCCAAAGGCGTTACAACAACCTGGACAGTCTGAAGAGATCCCTCGTGAAAGCATTGGCAGAGATCCCCCTGGAGACGGTGCGTGCTGGGATAGCAAGTGGCCGGAGCGTCTAAAGGCTTGCGTCGAGGCAGAGGGCGGTCATTTTGAGTGGCATTATTATAAATAAAAACTTAAAACAATTGCTAATAAATTATTTGGCTCGAAAAGTGGAAGTTCTGTTTCATTTTCCTTCTAGGCCACAATACTTGGGACAGAACTTATGGCAGGACTGTGTACAAGGACGTCTAGCTAAAATCCGAACTCCAGAACACTGAAATTTTAATGGCCACGCCGCCGCCTGTGTTATCGCCCAGCAGTACTCTTCCGCATGCATCGTCGCTCTACGCATTCACCCAGATAAGGCAAAACTAGGCGCAACTTTCCAACACGTTATTTTAGTGTTTTACTTTCTAAAAGTTGACCGATCCCAGTGGCCGCGCTGTCTAAGGCGTGGGTCTCCGGCCGCTCGATTGTTGGGATTGTGGGTTCAAATACCGCCGGGGCATGGATGTTTGTCTCTTGCGAGTGTTGTGTGTTGTCAGGGAGATTTCTCTGCGTCGGGCTGATCACCAGTCCAGAGAAGTCCTACCGAGTGTGGTGTGTCTGAAAGTGATCATGAATCCTCGATAATGAGGACTTGGCCCATTAGGGTTGTTGTGCCATGGTAAAAAAAAGGTTGCCTAAGTCGGGGAGTGTCTGTATTGCTATCCTTCCTACCAAGTTTAGAATTTTTTACATTCTAGGTCGTCGTCTTGCCAGAATTAAGTCCAGAGCGTGCATATTCAGTAAAATCGTGTCACAGCGTGTATTACGGATAAAAATGTGTAGGGAGGTATCACAGCCAAGTACACTGTGACTGAGTATGGTACTGATAACCGCAGAACTTTTCCGTTAAAATTTGTGTCGTATTTGTTGCTACTACTATATGAATAAATATTTGATTGCTCAGTCCGGTCGATCGAGGGATCGGGGATCGATTTTCAGCAGGGAAGAAAAATATCTTTTCCTCAAAGAGTCCAGACCGACTCTTGGACACATCCAGCCTCTTATCCAGTGTGTAGCTAGAAATATTCGTCGGGTCGTGCAACTGACCATTTACTTGTATCTAATAGCAAGGTCAGAAAGCGTGCAGCGACAATTTCAACTTCACATGTGGTGTCGTGCTTAATTAAGCAACCGACAACTTTACTTTTCTACAGTGAGTATACAAGTGGCTACATTACTAAGCAACGAATTGACAAAATAAATTTCCGAGGCATGCATAGGCTAAAGGTATTAAAATAGTCATCTTACCTAAGTCCTTATGGATAACAAAGTACTTCACGGCCACAAATGGGGACTGAGTTCATTCCCAGGTCAACAATAACACAAATTCAGCCCTGCAATTTATTTTACTCTTATCGGAAGTAGGATGTCATTTTCTGAACTTTTCCAGAAATTGCGTAAATTAACAAAGGAAAATCATGAAATCTAACAATAATCCACCTGCGTGTGAGTGGCAATTAAAAGGTGAGGACAGAAAGAGTGGTGTAATATACGCCGACAACCCTGCTGCGAATTTTCTCTCACGTCAAATGAGTGCATAATTTCTAACTAGCGGTTGATTCACGAAACATTTTCATGGATTTTGAGGTGAAATCACTCTGTGGACAGGAAATACGTAGTTTACACAATACGCAGTACCATCCACTAAGACCATAATGAACTACGACTCAGATAGTTAAACGTAAAAGTGACGTGGAAGATTTCAGTTCTCACAATGATACTGAACACAAAACCAGATGACTTTATTTTTTATAATCCTAACACGTTATATACGCGTTTTTCGAAAACCATTAGACGATACGACCACGTGGTTCCAGAAGTCCGCATGTCTATGTCACAACCGTCAGAGCGTTGCGAAGTAGACATTCCACTTGACGCTCTGAATGCGTAGTCCGCGTTCATGAACAGGTACAGTCGGATGATAAAGATTTCTGGCATCCGGCGCCGTATCGATTAGTAAATAAATACCGACGTTTCGGAAACGTTCGCTGATTCAATTTCCAGAATCAAAGCTGTCAAAATTTTATTCATGTCTTGAACTGTTTATACACTAAACAGAGAAGCCTCCAGCTCTTCCGAAACATCGGTAAATCGTTACTAATCAACGTGCCGTCACATCACATAGGACATGATTCTTCATCAATATCGCTGTGAAAACTTCCCGTTTTGCAAACTTAAGTCACTGAACTGAGCTACTAAATTGTTATTTATGCAAAATGGTATAAATGACGCACCGACGTTAGGTGAACGACTTACAGACTACCAAGAGACCCTAGTCAGCTCCATGACGTAACTGTGTACTAACCACAAGCACAAGGGCTTCTTCTCGAGGTCCAGTGTAAATGGAAGCGACTCTCTTGTCCGGAGGCAGTTATCGCGGACCTACTTCTCTTTCCTTGTCATGTTTAACCCCACACAATGGATGTCAGGGCAGGCTAATCCAAATACTGGCTGGTAAACTTTATTTTTACAGTGGGAAATTTACATCATTCCAGATAACACGCAATCTGCCACACCACGTTCGATATTCTTTCACTGAAGACACAGGAGATCTTTTCGGAACATGAGGATATTTCAGTGGAAACCTGAAAGCACTGTAGCTGTAGATGCTTATTTTTCTGGGGCTGTCCAAAAAGAAATATGCGGAGCGTGTTACAGTACAGTTTAAAGTAGTAGATATGAACGTGAAATAAAAACCTGGGGAGTGGTGCTGTATAGTCTGGTAGATTTCATTGGCGTTGAAAAAGAAAGGTAGATGAGATTTTTCTATGTTCATGATAGAAGGAGCAAGAGGCAGCGATGCCCTAGAAGTCAGCGGTTCCCGAAGTTTGCTCCGCGCTTCCCATGGGATCCGTGGATATATTTCTGTGATGGCTACTTTGAAGTTTACCTATTTTTTAAATTAAAGAAATAACGTTTCATTAAAAATAATCGCGCAACTTCTTTAACTAGATATATGTTTATTTTGTATGACCTTTAGATATCTAATTAAGAAACTCCTGTACCCGCGAAGCGAGAAACTGTCATTTTATTTAAAGCCAAAACATGCAATACGTTGTTACGTACGATATTGATATGCGTATGTTGTTACATAAAATCAGTTACAAGACATGAATTTTTAATTCTGGATACCTGTCCACGGACACTCTCTCTTTACGTGAGCAAGGATGTGAGGATCCGTGGTTGTTCTGTGAAGCCAAAAGGGGGTCCGCGAGCAAAAACGTTTAGGAAACCCAGGTCTACGTAAATTAATGGGGACGTTGTTTTCGACGACATTTAACAATGAAGGGTTGGTCATCCGTATGGATTGTACCCTCTGTTCAACAAAAATCAAGCGGCCTGAAATTTTCTAAGTCCCGAACTGGAAGTCACGTGACGTATAGTTGCCATCATAATAATTCGAGTCGTTTTAGTTTCCCCATATTTGTGCATTCGTGGCGTTTCTCTGTCTTCCATTCATTACAAACAATCACGCCGCGTATATATTAACCAAAGACACCAATACATTTGCTTAATTTGAAGTTGAAACATGAATTAAAGGTCATTAATTTTCCGAGGCGTGTGGCTCTGCTTACACAGTTGGATGTTGCGAAAGGGTGGTTTGTCGTACCCAGAGGTAGCCGAGCGCGTTAACGCGTGATGGCAATACTCCTCGAAAACAACCTATATCGGTTCGCGTCCCAGTGTCAGCAGGTAATTTTTTTTCTTTTTGAATATGTTTTATACTCACAAACACTCAATTAAGTTATGCAGTAACAATTCTATTATTTAATTAATTATTTAAATATATGTTTCAA
>Ga0268261_10004833_pt1 | contig 10155 bp, 8 predicted proteins | sample TergutNc150P1_FD_190353 | JGI IMG/M metagenome (GOLD analysis project Ga0268261, IMG submission 190353) | Nasutitermes corniger P1 segment gut microbial community from laboratory colony in Florida, USA - Nc150 P1 (SPAdes) (version 2) | ecosystem: Host-associated > Arthropoda: Insects > Digestive... | reverse complement strand
CCCCCAACCTAAGGTTGCTGAAACATTTTAAACAAAGTATATTTTTAAAAGGCTTTGCAAATAATTTAAAACAAACTCGTAAATTACAAAAGAAACATCCAGATTCTATACACATAACTTTTCAGTAAGGAAATATTTGCTACTGTTTAATGGACTGAATTTTTAAGCAACTACATACTCTGTACTAAATATCACATTCAAAGAAGACGTCTTCAAAATTTAATCGTCTTGACAATTTTGTTTGTTTTTATTTCCGGATATTTGCTAACATTTCGTAACAACATGCAAGTTTAGTATAAAGGCGCCATAACAGAGATAAATTAGCCATGTGCCAGCGGATTGCATGCAGGTTCAGTCTCCCAGAATTTCTAGACAATTGGTACATGAAGGTGGTAAGGTTGTCAGCCCTACGGACCAACCGCCTTTACCCCCGGAAGACATGCCTGGTATTCATTCTGTTCGAAGCTGAAAAATCCCAATGACCCCATCGCAAATCAAACCCGCGACCTACCAGCTTGTAGCGCAGTGCCTCAACCAACTCTGCCACTGCGTGCACATACTTAATTATAATTCAGTGACATGCACGTCAGTATACTTCTGTTTGCTTCCTGTGTCCATAAAACACATATATAATAGTACATCAACATATTTCATAGCAAACAATATGTTCATTACTTCTAGAAAAACTTGTGCATTCTACATCCAAGAGTTCATGTTATGTTATTCAAACGCCAGAAGTGGGATACAGTTATATCCAGATTACATATCAGGAACAAGTAAAAACATGACAATGTTTAGCAGTGTCTTCTTTTTCAATATATGAATTATGATCACCCTAGGCAGAAAAACAAGCCATGGTTTCCATTTAGTTTACCTGCATAGGGAATGTGATCTACCGAGGTAATGATTTCAGTTTTCATTTTTGTGTTAGAAACTCTATGTTGGCAATGGTCACCTCAGTTACTGTCGCTTTGGTGGCAATCTAAATTCATCATGTTTCCTACACTTCAAATGCAAAAACATACCAACACAAACAGGAACGTATACACGTACAAGTATTTAGATTTCATTAAAATTTTCACTCACAAATATTGTTTCTGCTGTAGAAATGAGAATATTTAGAAGTGTCCGTGAATAATGACTGGTCAATGGTATAGTATTAAGCACGATACATGTGCATGCCCATTCTTTGTCAGTTCCCTACAGAAACAACCTTCTGAATATTCTTTGTAGTCACTTTGTCTTGTCATTTACATCTGTTAAAAGGCAAGGTGATATTAAAATGCACTCATACATGCCTCAACCCCCTAATCCGAAGAACAGCATGTTGATACCTATGCCAGAAATCGCTTCTTTAATAAATAGCTGAAATATAGTCAGAGACAATTATAGAAATTTTTTAAAGCATCCAATATTATAATTTTAACTTTACTGAGAATTTTTCACATACCCACATTAACCTCACAAATGAATGCACCTCAACATATGATATGCCATACCATTCAGAGTGCAAACAGTTTATTTTGGACACTAAAGTTTTGAAGTTCCCAAAATGCTCATGTATCTATATGACACACACACACACACATACATGATTTTCAGTACGTCCATGCAATGCACCACACTTAAACTCCATTCACCAATGCATCCAGAGTGAATGTTTCCTGAATGAGAACCAATTAATTTTAAAATGTTTTTAAAATATCGAAGAAGACATGTGTAATACCTGTCATTATACAGCCACTGCCTCTGTTTACTAACCAGTAATTCTAACATGCACACTCCTTACACAGTATTTTGACTTTTTCACTTATCACTAAAATTCAACAGTAAGCACAACATTCAATTATATCTAAAACCTTCAATTACCAGCCTTCTTACCAGTTATGAAGCATTCCATGTGTTATTACATAACAAGCACATTTGCTACATTACCTGTTACCAATTTCCAAAAATCTAAAGAGTCTGTATAACTGGTGTCCAGATTTCATTTATGTTAGTAATTTCTTTGCACATAAAGGCTCATCATAAGTATTAATTACAATACTTCTTATCTATCCACTTAATTAAATGAGGGAAAAATATGTGTGGGATTCGAGATTCCCACATCAGCGCTGATCTGATGAAGACTCGAGTATTCTGTGATCTGAAGCCGTATCTATTGGTACAGAACTACCAACGTTCCGGAGAGCTTCTTGCCTCCACCTTCAAAATAGCCCAAGAACAGTTGTAATGAACAAAACATACAGAATAATAAAACAACCATTTCTCTAAAACACATAACTAGAGTCCGCTTAACAAATGAAACACTTCATTTCCTAAAAGAATGAAACCACGCTTTTATCTACAATGGTATTTCACTTTAAAACGTTTAACGCTATGTCTGATGCACTCATGTACTACAGCCCTAAGAAATTCATGTTCATGGCTGTACCTGACGGGGGTGTGGACTACCGATAGGCTTTTCCGTTAATGGAAAGTTCATTACATGTTACACGCGCTTAAGAAACGCCTGCTTCCACACATGACCCACTAATTAGCCAGATAAACGAAACGATTACTTATGCATGAATGGAAACACGAGTCCCTAACCTCTTAACAGGAGAAAAACACTGATTAACAATCAGAAAGACTGGACATGGATAGCTGGAATTTTTTGGTTCGTGCACACACACGCACGCACGCACGCACAGGATACCCCAGACATTCTCTCAACTTACTTGCCAATGATTTCACAGAGTTCATAAACGTCATCAAATAACACTTCGTCGTCAGCCATGTTTCGCTGCAGTCCGCCGGTCAGCTTGTTGCGTGGGGGTCTCTCACGAGTTAAGTATTTCACTTGTCACTCACTCACTTGCTGTGGCCGCATATACGACTGTCATACATAACCATTAATGCCACATGTTAGCATGGCCACGCACGCACTCATCCATTCACATTGCAGGCTGTTTTTCAGAATTGTGGGGCGTGTCTCTTTTCTCTTTACTAAACCCCGAGCCACTTCACTCTACCAGCCAACCAGCCGGGTCGGACTGAAATATGGCCGAGCCGCGCTGCAACAACACTTTCACTCGCGAACGCTTTGAAACCCTCGAACCAGTTACCGTATACGCAAGTCGAGCTCGCCCGGTGACCACGTCACGTTCGTTACACAGCGGTTAATGATATGAAATTCAAAGCACACGAACGTCACAAAAATTTCCGCACTATATCAATTAACTGTCGCACAATTTTCTTCACACGCACTCATTCACAAACACGTACAACTCTTCCGACCACACCACCTCGTGGTTTGATTATTTTGCGCGACCAGCTGCTAGAACCCACTCCCCACAGGCCACAAATGTATTAACGCGCCTGCGTACCACAACGATGCGATATCGAATGACAGCTTACATATTTTACCGGCAGATGGCTCGCCAAATATTGCTCGGGCGAGCAACTATACAACAGAAGTTACAGTTTTGAGACAGTCCAAAATATTTCATGTTCTAACCCAACAGTACAGCAGTAAAAAGCTGTTCCTGTCCACACCATCCAGGTATGCAGTTGGAGGAGAGTTATAGTTTCACTCATTTATAATCTTGATACTAAATAGTATTGAGTGGACAGCTTCAATACCCGGCCAATTTACCCTCATGGAAAGAATAGCAGACTGGGTACTCTCCAGACCCAGTCTGGAAGTTTGGGAGAAGAATAAAATATTTGTCCCTGCCAGGATTCGAACCCCAGATTGTCCGGCTCATAGCCTAATCCACATATGAACTACCCTGTAACGTCTCTGAAAGTGCGATCACACACAACACATAACTTTCCTTACTATTATACATATTCAAAATTCTGTTCATTCTGCAAAAGTAAAAACTTCCACTCTGTTATATCCTATCTCAAAGTGTTACAGTCACATTTCAATTTACAAAATTATCAAATTTTATTGCCATGTAACATATTTTACAAAATCTAGTTCTACTTTGTATATTTAATACACAACCACATGTGCCACATTAAAATGCAATATCAAATGAATATCAAACAACTTTTTTCTGCACCCCCTTATTTAAAATCAGTAAAGTCCAATTTCAGTTCACTGAGAGTGAACTTTAAAAACTTCAGGACGAGCCCAACACTGGACAACATGACCTTCGGATTTCAGACTCCGGACCTGAAGCTCTTTTCTGCCTTCTCTACATACATTACTTTTGAGTACACAGTACCAACACTTAAAAGATGAGAAAACCATATACTGGAGACCAGGCAAATTACATCACTGTTTTTTGACAGGTAATAACCCGTAAGTGATTTGCTGATACAGGTGTCAGTATGAGACTTACCTGTTCACATCAGGAAGCTCCAATTGTCAGAAAGCAAAGTACTGACTGCGTATAGCATGAATCTCTACATCTTGTCAGTTAATGCAGGCTTCTGCATGGATAATATGGTAGGGCTTGTAAACAGCTCAACAAAAATTTGTACACAGGTCCAATAAACCTGCTACGTCATATGGAAAAGTAGTGTTCAAAGACTTCAGCAACTGCTTCAAATCAGTTGGCACGGTTCATTAAAAAATATATATATATAAAAGATAAAAATTAAAAAATACAAAACATTAAAATGAAAAAAGCAGGTATGAAAGTCCTGATATAGAAAACATTACAAACTGGATAAAATTCGCATTCCCATGTATATAGCAGAAAAAGGCATGTAACTGCAAGCCAAACAAAGATCATGATTTTAGACCATTGTGATTAATGAATAATGCCTCTTAAAGGCAATGTACATTATTCATTTTTATTTCATAAAATACAAATGGAATGACATATATATATATATATATTTATATAACATACACTATTCATAGTATCAAACAGTGGACAAATTGAGAATAAACTGAAAGAACAGCATTACTGTGACCAACAGCATTCAGAAACTGCAAACTTGATGCTGCAAAGTAAATTTGCATAACATTCCTTTACCTGTTATGGAAGAATCTGCAATATGCAATAAATGATGTCATGTATACCATACAAAATGGAATGAAACAAGTCATAAGACTTGATTTAACATTCAGGATATTTTAAATTACTTAAAATGTAATAAATAATGTAACTGAGATATAATATACTTATATTATGGCCATTTTCAGCTTTTGAAAATGTTAACTATTCCTGTAAGCACCCATGTAACACACACACAGCAATCCTTTGGAACAACAGCGATAATGCCCTAAATAAACTAATGGCACTTTTGCAGAGCAGCAATTAATTTAAATGGGATTAATACAATTCATTCTGCATTTCATTCCTGAAATCTCCAAGTCTTTCCATAACAAGCAGTACTGTGCAATAAGGGATTGCAATATGCTTTTATTTTACAAACAGTCACCATCAGATTCATTCTTACGTGTCATTAACTGTTATACCGTAAATAAATAAATAAAGCAAATGAAAAAAGAAAACTAGGAGAATGTAACAGTTGGGCAGGGGACACCTAAGTTACTGAAGAATAAGGGTTTCATATTAAACACAGCCAAGATGTAAGAACAGTTTTCATGGACCTATTATTTCTTTGCAATGCCAGATAATTAGAAGTCTGTCCATGAAAAGATAATTTCATTTTCAGAAATTTGAACCAATAACTTTCCCCTTCACATATTTGTCTGCTGGAAATTCGTAAGAGGCATTCTTAATAATAAATCAAAGAGATCCATCACCCTACATAACTTTTAATGTACCAAGAAAGCAATAATTCATCCACAACTGAACATTCAGAGACTGCCTGGAAGTTACGTACATAACACTGTGATGTATTATTTGTGGGATACCAGTATTGTACATAGAAATTTCCTTTAAAATATTATAGCCTTACATGAACAAGAAACAGAGTGTACACAAAGAACCAGTTTTGCAGTCATGATACTAACATGGCCCATCAGTCTTACAAATGCAAAATGGATATATACATTGGAAACTGTGATGGAATTCAGAACAGTATTACATTAAAAAATACTGCACTTGAAATATTTGATTGCAGAATTTGAAAAGTAATGAATATTAATTTTATAAGAATTGACTGTACACTGAGATTTCATGTTACAGAGCTAACCAAATGGCACATAGCCACAACTGCTCGAGACAAATTGAACATTCCACCATCCGCAATATGACATCATCGATAATATTGTTAAACATACTACATATAAATAAGAAATAAACATGTAACATGATCAAAAGGACATTTTTAAACAAGTTACTCGGCAGTAAGCAACATATGAGCCAAATGTTAAACTGGAATCCTACGGTTACAAAATGGACGTCAAGCAACATTTGTCACTTTCCCAATGGTTTTGCACTGTACCTGCAACCACCAAAATCCAACAGGTAAAAAATTCTAATCTACACGCACATAGGTACCACGTGGGTTTGTTATTCCGATGATGTTCCAGTGGCATTTAACATTCTCTCACTGGCCACAACAAACACAGCATCAGAATTCACCCAAACTGTAAATAGTATTGTAATGATATTCTGTAAATGTAACACTTAAGATAAATATATAAAAACTGCCATATTCATTATGAAAATCATATAACTTGATGAGTATTAATTTCCATGCACATGCAATGGTCCATATTTGGTTTTGGTTTTATCAACAACCTCAGTCCAGAAAAACCACTTCGACAGTAATCTTGCAAAAATTCAAGAATGTTACATAGTCCTGACATACTCTCCACCAAGAAGAAAACAATTAAGTCAGAACACTACACAAAGGACGTATATGATGCATACATTGTTTATGAAAAAAAGCTCTAAACACAATGAAGTAATCATAAAAGAAGTTTTCACGATGCACTTGTATGACAATGTTCATTCTACTTGGGCCTTCAATGACAAGAGATTCTGAAATCCTGAAAACATTACACTTGTCTTAGGTTTTACAATGATATAAATAAAAAAAGACAAGTTAAATGCTGACATTAGGCAAGTATGGGATCTTGAAAATTTGAGCTCGAGCTGAACTACGAAACCTTGAACCAAACAGTCCAACTCCGTAATGTTTTTCGATGTGTAATTTTAATTCCTTTAACACTATTTGTCTTCAATTTCCAAAGTATTATTCTGACTTCACAGTTACATACGTAGGTCTTGTGATACATATGTCCACAATTTCTTAGGAACGTGATAGCTTGACAAGCTCACAAAATTCCATTCGTGAGATACTGGAAGCCATCATATAGTTTGGTGCTCAGGGAATGAATGCTTGACTCCACTAAGTTGTCCACCAGTAGTTGAAGTTGTTCTTCTGTAAGGTTCAAGTGAAAGCGATTCTTCAGACCTTGGACAGTGGCTGCACCCGACTTAAAGCATGGCAGCTGTGATCCTAGAATAAAATAAAAATACACACCATAACTTCTCCTTGTCTGACCACTCCTAATAATTCTTTCCCACAATGGACTCATGCAACATATGTAGTCATATCTTCCCAGTATTCATATACGCTGGCAATAGTCTTACTTCACTGTGCGTATCCCTCCTGGCACCAAATGTAAGCAAACCCTGCTTTTTTTCAGTCTTATCTATTTGTTTTGTTAATACAGTTTCAGAAGCTATCTGTGCCATTTCCATCATGAGAAAAAAAAAGAACAAATTTGAAACCTACCCTGTTGGGTCCATCAGACTCAGCTAATCATACTGTCCCTGAGGCAGATATTATCTCATTCTAATGAACCCAAAAGGATTACTGCAGTTCTGTACATTGTGCACAATTCCAAAACTGCAGTATTCAAACTGCCTAAAGTGCAAATGCAGTATTTTTAATTTTTTTTTTCCTGAACAAGGAAGAATAGCCAACTTCTGGAGCATTTCAACAAAAAATAAAGATGTTCAAATTCCAGCACAAGTATTCATTCAACCTTTAAGAACCGTGCGTCCTATATATAGGACAGGCGTACCGCTACCCTCCAGATGTTGCATTTTATATATATATTTTTTCAACAAATATAAGTACTGAATATTTTAAACATGCTGCACACTCTCCGTTTTTCTCTTCAAAATGCCGTTTATTTCATAATGCTACCTTTTTTGGTTCCTGTATTATTCACATTTTATATACAGGTGTGCTAAAATTTAAATGTAAAACTCAGGTCCCAAAAGGATAACAGCATGTCTAAGGCATTAATTTTTAAACTTATTAAAAAAAAAACATTAGTATAACAGCAACCAACACCCAAAAGATCAAAGAACTCTTGAAACATGTAACTCAAGACAATGGGCAGTCTGCCAGGACTGTGTCCTAACACAGCAAAGAACAGTTAATCATATAAGCTGTGTTGTTACCTGAACGCATAATCTCCACAAGATTGAGAATTCGATCCATATGTTTTCGTGCTGCTATAAGACCTTGCAGGATTAATATCTTGAAATATTCAAACATATCAGAGCCAAGGCCTCCCATTACTTCAACAAATTCTGGAGTCAGCTTAAAGGGCGATGTCTCAAATCCCAAATTCCGAGGCGATGTGGACAGAATGAATCCAAAATCTATGTGGATCAGATGACCCTCACTGTTGAGAAGAATATTACCATTGTGCCTGACAACAAGAAAATTAAGACTTCACCCCACATGTACAAATTTTTTTCCAAAATACTGAACTTTTGAAGATAAACAGCATAAATCCCACACAATTAACATCCATAACGTATAAACACTTGCTTTGAACAAAGGTAAAAAAGAAAAGAGAAAGTAACAAAATAAGAATTTAACTGCCAACAAATAATGTGCAACAGGAGAATGACAACCCACTACTTCTTACACACTGCTTCTGGGGATCAAACCATTCATAGCTTAACTGTTTACACATCACCAATAAAAGAATCTTCATGTAAGGTATTCGTACTTGTCTTTATTTACAAGTCCCACAACTTAATTTTTCTTTCCAGGCCAGATCATTTTAGAATAAATAACCTTTCCCTGGTAGGAGGTTCTTTTAAATACTACCCACCACCACCCTGGCAGACCCTTGAAAGACAATGAGTATTGGTAATTTGTCTTTGTGTTGTATTTGTCAAAACAGAGTTCTGCAAAGTGGAACACTGCAACTCAAACATGTTAACACTAGTTTCTTTTCTTTGTTTATCTGTTGAGCGAACTTATACTTTCTCAATGTTGCACCCTCTTTTATTCATCTGGCAGAACAAGAACACTTTTATGAATCTTGGATTCCGCTCTGTACATGGTAAGATGGATCCATCACCGGCTGTCATTTGCTGGCGGTGGTGTCAGTGCTGTTGATGTTAAGGCTAGTGATTCATTGTCCCTGCTATCATTCATATTTGCTCTCCATGCTAGATCTGTTACTTTATATATATATATATATATATATATATATATATATATATATATATATAGTCAATTATTAAGTCCTTGAAGGCATAGCCATTACACTTGTAATTTCAGTCTATGGCATATTATTTGAACAATATGAAACTTCTTAGTGCAGTGGTCTGTAGCAGAAATAATATGAATCGTTGGTCCATTTTCATGGGGTTTTCTGCAGCATGGGTAAATGGCCACCAATTGGTCTTCCCTGTCCACCTATCACATAAAATTTATTACAGTCAGTTATTTCTGGCTTCATTTTTCACCTTTTCAATTTTTCTTTCCAGTCACCACAATGTCTGCAGTGTGTAGGGTTGAAATGAACTTTACTTCCCGTTTATCCCACTGTACTTGTAGTAAAATTTGGACTTCATGTAAGCAAACACTCTCATTTTTCAGATATTTTATTTTTTCCATCATTTCCTTCATTTCAGGTCATACTGAAGCCCTACCACTCATGAGGTAAATACCACATGTGCATCAATCTCCTAGTCCCTACACCCCCCTGATGCTATGCCCTTAACCCTTTAAGCCCCGAATTAAATCCCATCTGCTATTTGCTGGCATTATTAGGAGCTCACCATTTTCTCCACGTTAGCAGGATAAGGGTTAAATTATTAACCCCTAGGTGACTAATGTCATATACATATGGAGCACCCATTCTTATTGTTTCTAGATCACACACGACGCAGCACAGTCGGTAGGACTCCTCTGGACGAGTGATCAGCTCGTCGCAGAGACCTCTACCTGACAACACACGACACTCACAACAGACAA
>Ga0268261_10004832_pt1 | contig 10157 bp, 9 predicted proteins | sample TergutNc150P1_FD_190353 | JGI IMG/M metagenome (GOLD analysis project Ga0268261, IMG submission 190353) | Nasutitermes corniger P1 segment gut microbial community from laboratory colony in Florida, USA - Nc150 P1 (SPAdes) (version 2) | ecosystem: Host-associated > Arthropoda: Insects > Digestive... | reverse complement strand
GGTAGAGGTCTCTGCGACGAGCTGATCACTCGCCCAGAGGAGTCCTACCGACTGTGCTGCGTCGTTGTGTGTGATCTAGAAACATCAAGAATGGGTGCTCCATATATATATGACATTAGTCGCCTAAGGGTTAATGGTGAAAATGTGTAAGTGGCACTAATTTTTAATAGTTTAGTAGAAATCTCATCATAATCATGAGAATTTTTTGTTTTTAGTGATGTAATTATAGATGTAATTTTTTGGTTCAAGAAGTTTTAAAAACCAAAGATAATAAGGGATGAACGTATTTTTTTTTTCTAGATAACAGTGAAAAGTAGAAAGATTTTCACCATTAATCTTGTTATCTACATCATTTTTACTTATTTTATCTATAGATGAGAAATAGTTATTGAAGGCATCTGCTATATCTTGTTGAACTTTTAAAAGTTTACATTCTTTCATTAGCTCCTGTATATCCGCTGTAGAATTTTGTTTTCTAAATAACTCCTTAATGATATCCCAATATATCAAGATTAAAGGTAATGTGAACTAACCATGTGACTGTATGAATAACCTTTATTGGCGCAGCTGGTAAAGCATGGCATTTTAGTCCACCTACAAGTCATATATCACCAAGTTGTTTAAAATCCCCTATTCCAAAATGAAAAAGGTTAACCCTTATCCTGCTAACGTGGAGAATAGGGTGAGCTCCTAACATTGCCAGCAGGTGGCAGATGGGATTTAACTTTGCATTTAAAGGGTTAATTAACTAATTTTATGACTGCTGGATTTATATTCTTATTGGCCAAAAACAATCATCTAACAGATGAAGAAAATTACTAATTCACTTATTAACCTTTACCCTACCAGGGTGGGCATTTAAATTTTAGCGCATGGTGTATGAAAAACATATTACATAAACAAAAAAAAATTATATATGTGTGTGTGTGTGTGTGTGTGTGTGTGTGTATATATATATATAATTATGAATTAGAGGGCATTTTGTGGAAAATATAACAGATATTATGCAGCATCTCTTAAACTTGCAGTACATTTCCTGATCACCTAAATATATACATTGAATTTTTAGGGGTGTTTTTCTATGTGTATTTACATATGCAAACACAAGTCCTTAAAAGTTTTAAGTGACTGCGAGTGACCAATTTGCTAACAGACCAAGTGAGTGAGAGTGGACTAGGTGACTGACGGACATGACAGACTAACAAAGACTGAATGAGTGACTAATAAAGTACAATTAACCAAATACTCATAGTTAGTTAGTCAGTCAGTCAGTTGGTTGGTTAATCAGTGAGTCAATCAGTAACTGAATCAGTTAGCCAGCCAGAGAGTGAGTGAGTGAATCAGTCAGTCAGTCAGACACTAAATAAGTTAGTAAGTAAGTAAGTAAGTAAGTAAGTTACTTAGTTAGCTAGTTAGACAACACAGTAATTGTTGACAGACAGTACTGTATAGAGTGCACATAAAAATTCATCACCTTACAGTAGAAGTGCAAATTGATGACATAAATAATTTTCTTCTATTAATCTCTATTCCATCAGGTAAAGGAGCTTGGCAGAACTGGTCATATGAACTGCATATTACAGATGAAGCAATGGGTATAACAGTTTACAAAAAGAATGTTAATGCAACATCTTACACCATTCAAAACCTAAAAGCCAACACTGAGTATGTGATAAAGGCTGCTGCATATACGAGCTCAGGAAGAGGCCCATGGTCATCAGAATTCAGAGGGAAGACATTAAAAATACCACAGGATGGCAAATATGCTTCAATCCTGTGGTCCGCTGCTGATGGTTTGCTGAAAAGTGATGTGACAGGAGACAATGTTGAGCTGATTGTTCACAATTCTGATTTGAAGGTATGAAGGACACAACAGTCACACACAAGTAAAAGTAAAGCTTTCTCTATCTGCCTTGAAGGAATGTAGGAGGTTTAGAGTTATAGCTCCAGTCATTTTTAACTTTGGCACTAGATGGGGAGTAAGAGGTCAACATCACACTCCAGCTGCTTTACCCCCAAGAATGAACCCCCGTACACATTTAAGAGAGGGGTATGCATGCAGGAATGTATGTGTGAATGTACATACAGGGGGAGAGAGTTATGATGGCTATAATGAACAAATGCATAATTAAATGAAAGAATGAATGAGTAGGCGAGGACTCTGGAAGGAGGGTGCTGTCTGATTTTAGGTAGGTATTCTGGAGTCACCTGAAGGAACAGAAGAAAACGTACTGTGAAAGCCTAAAACCCAACAAAATGTAACCTCTGGTTAACTTTCTTAATTAAATTTTGTACTTCTCTTGTTGTATAGGATATGCATGGCAGTTACCACATCACTGATATAGCCTGGTACAAGGACAAGCTATATCTTGTCACCAACACAACTCATGTGTACTGGCATAACCTTACAACTCATGATACAGGACACCTGAGAGAGATGGATTCAGTTGGCAGCATTGCTGTAGACTGGATAGGCAGGAAACTATATTGGTCCAATCCAAAACAACAGTTGGTATGTATTACAAGGAGCCAGAAATGGCTATTGTTGTTAGTGAATTGGATACTTCACTAGCCAGCATTAAGATGTGAACACACTACACCTGCATCCCTGCTGACTTCCAAATACAGATCATATGTTTAAAACTGACAAAATTTAAAACTACAAGAAGTTGAATATGTAATAACACATCTGGACTCCAAAACAACATAAACCACATAACACAACAACAAAAGAAATGAGGAATTTACACACATTCAAAATAAAACTTATTAAACAACATGTTGGAAACATTTAAAACTTTTAATTGGAATGGAGTAATATCTTCGATTTTAATTCTTACTTTTAAATTAAATATATATTTAACATATCTTTACATAACTTCAGCATAATCACAGATGCTACAGGATATTTATATTGAGAAAATACATGTTGTTATAAATTTTTAACCTTTTGTGAAGGAATGCCAACTCATTTTTCACAGGTTATACTGTATATATTACCTACTAATTTCCTGTGTTTATTTTTATGGTGATATCTCATGATGGCCCCTGTGGCTGAAACATTTTTTATACATAAATAATTTAGAATTAAACCTAGGGGTTGTGATTGATGAATGTATAATACCTTCCTGAATTTAATGCTCTCGTGAGTTACCACAGCAGAGCCCCTTGAAGTTTGATTCATTGATACCTAAAATACATGGCTGCTTGCCATTCAAATAAACTCCTTTCTTGAAATCTGTACTCTTATAGGATATTAAACAAAAGTAACTAAAAGAAAGTAACTGCTGACCGACATTTTGGGACAACCTATCAGTCCCATTTTCAAGGGTAGGCAAGGGAAGGGCCCTTGAAGATGGGACTGCAAGGTTGTCCCGAAACATCGGTAAGGAATTACTGTATATTGTGTAATATCCCGGATGAAAGCAGATCTCATCTACTTCATGACAGAAGCCTGAAATCACGCAAACTACTTTCTTGTAGATTACTCGAGGGAACCTTAATGGTACTCAGCAGGAACCACTTCCCATCCTAACAGTGGCTAAGGAATTAAACATTGATGCAATTAAGGCTTACATATACTGGTCAACAGGGCATGCAGTCGAGTGTGCAAGGCTAAATGGCAAGAACAGACGCACATATTATCCTGCAGAACTGTTTTCTGGAAAACAGGGTGAGTACTGTATTATTACTTGAAGTTTTATGAGTGTAGTGAATGAAAGGACAACAGTGAGCTTCTGTCTTAATCACAGGACAGGCAGTGATAGCACAGTGTAGCTCTACTGGGAAATAGTAACTGTAAATTACCATGAGTGGGGTTTGGAAATTGTAGCACTCTGTTCATGGGAAGGGAGCTGATGTTCTATTCAAATGGGTAGAAATCTGGTAGGTACATATTAATGCAGTTCCCAGTTTTTTAAATTTTTTAAATATTGTTGTTGATACTGTATTCTGGCAGAGCATTTCTGTTGTTTCAGTTTGTGTTAGTTGTAGAGCGAAAGAGACATTTAGGGCATAGAAGGAAGGATAACATTAAAATAATTCTAAAAGGGATGTGAAGGTGCAGACTGGATTCATCTGGCTCAGGAAGGTGAACATAGCAATGAATCTTCAGGTTTTGTAAAAGAGCTGGGAATTTCTTGATCACCTGAGAAACCATCAAATTCTCATGGCCTCTGTTGTATGCAGGCAGATGCAGAGTGGGGACACAGAAGAAAATACAAAATGGCAAAAATTCATTCATACAGATAAACAAGCAGATTAATGAAATTTGAAGTGATATTGATTACTCTTACTGGAAAGCTAATAATAAGGACCGCTGGTCCCTGTGACGGTAAAGCAAATACATCACCCACATATGTGCCTCTGCCAGCACTTTGGTTGCAGCTGGCTGGTACTGACTGATTCCTCCTTGAAGGCTGTCATGAATATGTAGGGGTACTGGAAGGTTTGTGGGCATTGTGCTAGCCTCTTTGATCTGTTAGTAGGACCATCCCATAAGTGAAGGTGGAGCCAACACAACTCTGCTGGAACAGAGTGGTCCTGTTGCAGGTTTACCTTGGTTAGGTGTTCCTAATTAATATCCAAGCTGTCAATTACTGGGACTTAGGTAAAGAGTGACTACATGTTGAAGCTGTAAAGTGTTTCACTGTCACTGATGGACAGCTGTTTCAGGATTTACACAGTCATGAGCTTTGTATGCGGGAAAGTTGGATTGGGGTTTATGGAAAGAATTGTCTTGTGTAAGTATCAGTTGAGACAGCACTGTGATCCTCTCCTGTCTAATCAAGCAATCACCTCCCACACCTCATCTACTGCAAGATCTGTGTAAGAGCTATCAAATAGCCCCTGAAGATGGCAACTGTGATGTTGGGTGAAATGTAAGGAAATGTTCACTTCTCTGTGCAGCCTGATCCTTAAATTTAAGTGAATACACTGGATATTCAAGCATTTGAAGAAGAAGCATAACAAATGACAGGTGAAGTGGAGAATGGAGAAATTAACTGAGATAGAAGAAATCATAAATACATATGGAATTTGGGTGAAGAATTGTATTAGAAAACACCTGATATTTAAGCTGTGGCAGAGATGAGAGGATGGATATTCACATATTCCCAGTGCAATGAAATTTGCTAATGTGTAGTAAATTAAAATGGCTCCAATTTTGAGGTCAGTTGGGTTCCTCTGTATTACTGTTACTAAGCCTTCAGATTATAATACTGAGGTCACTTTAGTTACTGTAAATTGGAACATTTAAAGTCTTCACTTTGAAAGAGAACTCATCAGTTGTGATTGTTGACAGTGATGGGGCTGACACTAGATGTCGACCAGCGAGCTGTTTACTGGATAGTAAGAAGCTATGAAGGTTCCACACTTTTCCGTGCTCCAACAGCTGAAGAAATTCCCCAGGGAGAGGAGATATATCCTATAAAGGAAATGATTCTGCAGCACCCTCATATGCAAGGTAACATCACTAATTACTATGACTGAAGTTGTTAGCAATCCTATTTCATATTCAGAAAGTCTTGAGTTCAAATATTTGTCTGGAGACTGGCTATTATGACAGTTATTTTGTAGTTTTCCTTTATGCCTCTAAGCATATGCTGGTGCTACAGTGACTGCCATCATATTTTGGTGCCCAAACACTGTCATTCATATCTATTCAATATCTTATTGTTTGCTCTTTATATCTATCTTATATTTGGTGCTGCAGTGACTGCTGTCATTTTCTGGTGCCTAGACACCACTCATACATATCCACCCAATGTCCTACCATTAGCTGTTCATTACTTATTGTCACTTCCACTCCTCAGTGCCACTTTTCTTTGGATGTCCTTGTATCATTTTTCTGGAGGTACCCACTGCATTATTATTTTCAACAATCCTTGATCTGCATCTGCTGTACATATCCTATGTAACATTACTTTATTTTCTATATCTACATTATCTGGCTTTTCTTCAACACCCATGATCTTTCTCATAGGTTCATTATTGCTTCTGGCCATCAGAGATAGTCCAGTGTCTCTTCAAAAGGGAATCCACTTCAGTAGCTATTAATTTACTTCTCTTTTTATTTGACAATTGCAGGTGTTTGGATAATGCTTTAAAACAGACCACACAACTTCCTCTCTATATTCCCTCTTCCCTGCCTTCCTACATACATAATTTCTTCAACACTGCATCACTTCTTCCTTTGTTCCTACCTGCTAACTCACTCCCACATGTCAGATTCATGTGGCAATAATGTTCTGGTCTTGATTCAGGCCTACGCACTATGCTGAATGAACTTGCTTATTATGCACGGTCCTCTCTTTCTTCAGGCATATTCGAGGTACCTACGGATAGGCAAAACAAATTCCTTCCAAAATCAGTAAAATCTTCTTGGACTGACAGATGCCTTAGGTGGTCCAAATCAAGCACCCTATATTTCAGAGATGCATTATGACTCCATCACCACAGTTCTGATATTCCTCCCACATGCTTAATCAGTTACCATTTATGATCACTCTCCTATATCATACAGTGATATATAATCTTTCCAGTTGAAGTGTCAATGTTAAATATTCTGAGGACTGACCATTTACTTCCTTTCTTTTAACCAATTCTCACTCATTCACTCACACACTCACCCATACCTCTACAACTTCAATTACTTTATTTTTTACTTACATTAATAATCCTGTTCTGCCTATCCTGCTGTGTAGACTACTAACAAGTACTAGGTGATGTGTCATATAGACATTACACTCCTATATGAAAATGTGAGGAAGGGACATTCAATTATAATGAATTACACCATGTTAGCCACTTAATTATTTACTTGATATTTATATGCATTTCAATCAGCATTTCTTCTCATTCTTTTTAGGCCCTCTTTGCTATTTTGGTGACCACCTGCTGTGGCTACAAGATGATAGGAATGCTGTGATAGCAGATATGAGTGGACAGAACACTGCAGTCATCAGTGGAACAAGACTCTCTGGTCTTAATATGGTAGCTGTGTTAGATCCTGTTCTGCATCATTACCCAAGTAAATATGTGCTAATATTCACTTACTGTCTTTGTTCCCATAATGTTTTAGCTTGTGAGATCGAAGAGGACTATACATCAACAAATCAGTGTGAAATTCTGCTGGAAGTTATATTTGTACAAAGTCATGTGAAATTGTGAGGTGGCATGGGCTAGTGATGGAAATATAAATTGTTATTTGATGTAACAGCTTACCAGGTAAAATTATGTTGTATATCAATAGACCAACATCTTAACTGTGCATGGCGGGGTTGTCCAACTTGAAACATGTAAAAGTAAAGGTCACCCCATCACATGCCAGTGGTGGCACAGAGGGATATATGGGTATAGTTCTACTCATGCTTAACCTTAGTGCTAGATAAGGAAGCATGGTCAATGCCATGTCCCAGCCACTTTACACCAGAGATACAGCCCGAGTACCCATTGTAGAGGAGATTAGTTGGGCCTCAGGTGCAGTCTGGACAGGTATGAAGAAAAACTCTGCCTGTTGGGGTTAAAACCCTGGACCATCCAGTCTCTAGCAAGTCATTATACTGACTACACTATGTTAGATTATATACATTTTCAAGAAGTTTCAAGACAGTAACTTCATTTTTACACTTCTTGCTTGTTGAAACCTCTTGGCTGATCATCATGTAAAAAGAGTACGGTACATATACCTGTATATGATGTAGTAGTGTCTATGAGCCCAAGAGATTAGGGATCTGATCAAATGCTGTCCACCTGCAAATACATGTGAAACACATTTCTGAAATGTTTCTATATAAGAGCAAATTAGGGAAATGGATAGATTCCATGTAACTAGCTTTAAGTATTAGGACATAACTTAGCAGGTGTCTGCCAATTCCAATTCAAAATATAAGAGAGTAAACTTCAAAAAATATCACTAAACATGCAAGAGTATCTTATCGCCATCCAGCTACATATCCTTTTTATTGTTACTGGAAAGTAAAGTATAATTCCCACTAAATTTCCTAAACAATGTTTTCGTTTCTTGCAGATATAAGTACATCTGATACTGTCAATGTTATCCCTGAACCAGTTCGAGTATCATCTATTCAGATCACAGGAACATGGGACCAGTTTTTCATTAAATGGGATCCTGTAACAAATGTTAATTATGATCAAGTATTCTACGAAGTCAAGATTTATGATTTTTCAAGGACAGATTTTTCTGAACCAGTATGTACTTCATTTTAATTTTAATTTGATAACAACTCTGTATGTGTGAGAGGGAAAGAGACCTAATTAGTTAACAAAAAATTCAAATAGGACAAAACTTTATTATACAAAAGCAGAGGGCAGAAGGGACTTAACAAACAGTTATTCTATATTAGCTATTGTATACAATATATTTGATTCTGGTTGTGTTTAATAACATGATATCAGTGACATTGGTTATAAAGTTACACCATGTTTTTCTTCAAAAATGGAGAGTTGAAGAAGACAAAGGAATCATTTGAGACCATCTTAAGGTACTGTCACACAATATTTATATACAGAAATAGGAAAACTGCCAAGTGAATGTGAGATGACAGTTTTGTGACCATGCAGTATACTGGAATAACAGACTGAACTTATGACCGGTGTAAGAGAAAAGACAAAGCCAGTAGTACAGTGTTGCTGGAGTGGCAATTTTGAAACACTTAGGAGAAAACAGGTGGCCCTCACTGTGTTATACTTCCTGTTGTGGCATATGTATTTATTTATATATTTTTATTTAATTTTTAAAGTCCATCAGTCCATATGAGGTTAAATATAAAACCTGATGGATACAGAATTAGTCAATATACATGGAAAATAAATGTAGTCTAAACAGTAATTAAATAGAATTAATAATATAAATGATATAATATAATTATAAGTATAAATAATGTATATGTATAAAAAGAAAGGCAGATGCCATTACATTAAAAAGAAAGTATGACATAATTATGTCATTTGATTTATTAAAATATAAAATTTACAACTAAACCTACAGATTTATAAACCAAGATCTTTAGACTTTATTGCTGTTAAAATATCCCTCTAGTGTATAAAATACATCTAGGTAAGAAAAGCTTTTCAAAGCCAATCTAAATTATTTCATATCTTAAGACAATTTTTTTATGTGGAAAGGAAGACTGCCGTAAACCTTGATGCCAGAGTACTTTGTTTCATAATGGTTGATAAAGGTTAGAGTTTTGTCTGGTATTAATGCTTTGAATCTCAGTAACAGTCATGTGAATGATACAGAGGAAACTTAAGTGCTTAAATTCAGTGCAGTAGCATGTGCACATGTAGTACACATATTTCTGTGATGTAATAGCATTCTGGTATATCCTTCGCAATATATATTTAAAAAAAACGGTTGATTAGTGCATAGAAAGCATGCTTCATGATTTCTGTGAGACAGTAAACCATTGCACCTTCTACACCAATATTATGTGACAGTGGTGAGTCATGGGCAATGTAATAAAAATTGATGAGAGAAGTTTCCTAGCAAGAGCCATTTGTTTGATAAACAGGGCTATGAGATACAGCATTTTGTACTGGAAAACAAAAGGAAAAATTATGAGACAATTTAAAATTACATACATAACAGAACAATTCAAAGAAAACCAGAAAGAATACGTTCAGAGAATAAACTCTGACAGGATTATAAGTGAGATCGCAATGTAATACCCAAGAGGCAACAGAAATTTTGGAAGACTCTTGAAATTGTGGAAAGATTCTGTGTACTATTCAGTACAGGTCTCAGTAGGTCTAATAGAGGTGTAAGCAGTTTGTGAGAAATATTTTGTAATAATTATCAATTCAGCTTGTAGTGGTTTCATCATCTGTACAAAACCTACAACATTCTAGTCACAATTAAAATTTTTTTAAAATTAGAAAATAAGATATATTAACAGATAAGTGGAAAACAGCTGTACCTCACTTGGACTTTCATATTGGATAAGATGCTTTGGTATTATCAGGATTAATCATTACAACACAGTGAAGTGGCCACAACAGCCTAGTGTGTGATAAGAAATATCACATGAGGATGTGGTTAACCCTTTAAACCCCGAATTAAATCCCACCTGCTATTTGCTGGCATTATTAGGAGCTCACCATTTTCTCCACGTTAGCAGGATAAGGGTTAAATT
>Ga0268261_10004831_pt1 | contig 10157 bp, 7 predicted proteins | sample TergutNc150P1_FD_190353 | JGI IMG/M metagenome (GOLD analysis project Ga0268261, IMG submission 190353) | Nasutitermes corniger P1 segment gut microbial community from laboratory colony in Florida, USA - Nc150 P1 (SPAdes) (version 2) | ecosystem: Host-associated > Arthropoda: Insects > Digestive... | reverse complement strand
AACCCCCGTACTCTCCGGATTTATCTCCGCCAGAATATTTTCTGTTCCCCAAGTTGAAAATGAAATTAAAAGGGCTCCATTTTGCAGATGTGGCTGAAATAAAAGAAGCCGTAGCTGATGAATTAAAAAAGGTCCAAAAAGAGGGATTTTTGGCAGCTTTTCAGAAAATGTACGACCGCTCAAAAGTCTGTATATATGCCAATGGAATTTATTTTGAATGAAAAGAATACCTTTTACACATGTGTCTTCGATTTTTAAAAAAATCAGTCTTAAAACGTTTGGACCGCGCTATTTATGAACAACGATTTATAAGGCTAAATAGTTCGACTAATTACATGCCAACCTAAAACTGTAAGTAATTAAAAAGTAATATGCAGCATGTACAAAAAATAACATTACCAAGAAAAATCAACATTGAAATCAACTTCTTATATGTAAGGGCAGTAATATATCTAAGTAGGCGGTTTAATGTGGCCTTGTGTCTCTTTGGTAATTTCGGGGTTAAAGTGTGTTGAAATTAAAATTTACCTATTTTTAGACACAACGTAGTCATTAAGTTGTGCGTGGAAGATTATGATTCGTAAGACCTTATCAGTTAAAATACAGCAGTTTTTGCGTTAGTGGCTTCGTTGTTCGTTACACTGAATATTAGTATTTCAGACGGTATCCAAACTGTAATGTAAATATTAATGTTTGATGGAATGTATATCGAGAGAGAAATAATATTTTGGATAAGATTAGTCTTGTTAAACAAATGAGACTGACTTCTATAAGGTTTTCAGTTTCACTTTCACTGTTACATGGTCTATCCAAATGGATGCGGCTTATTTATTATTCGCTTTGGATGATCCGTTTGGATGAACTGTTAGAAGTGAAAAGTTTAAAAAATCTATTTAAAAAGTTATCATACAAGATGAAGGATGAAAAAGGATGGCCACAACAAACTTTGGTTCAATTTTGATGAACCACTGAAAATAAAAACGTAAACATTCATGTCACCGTATGTTTCACCACAGTGAAAAATGAGTGTTTCTGCTTGCTGTTGGGGGTTTTTTTTATCTTCTGACTAGAATCAAACTCCTATGCTTTTTTAATGTAACGACGAAAACACGCCATTCGTGATACATGTAACGAACTATCGAGTGGGCTTTTGAGACATGAAATCAGAACACTAAGAAATAAAAGGCAAGTGAAAATGTACTACAGAAAATTTTGCAGAAGAATAAATTTTACTAACTCACAGCAGAGAAAAAAATTGAAAAAAAGAACAATTCTTATTAGGAATTCTGCCAAAATAATAAAATCAAAAGAAGGTGTTAAAAATACAGACGACACTGAGGGCCTGTATCCTGCTTTTTTTAAACAAGAACTTTCATTCCTGCATGGGGTTTGTATTTTACGATGTTCAGAATCAACAAGTGTAAACAGATAGACAAATTTAATTTTTCAACAAAGGGACATGAACATTATGTGTGTATGTGTGTTTGCAAAATGAATCATTATTGCGCATGTAGGGGTTACGTACCTGACAGCTGCTTTAAAATAAATCTCTGTTTTATGATCCTTTAAAATAACTACATGCATTTTTGTACTGTAAACTCATCATCTTTTCAAATCATTATAACTGCCATGTGACCACGTCTGAATGAGCATTTTTAAAGGACCACTGCGTAATTCAATATTCCGTTTATTGCAAAATTAATATACGGACATTTGTCTCTTATCCACAGTGGCTAATAAACATCATACTGTAGCCCTTCTGACAGTAATAAAATTTATAACCACTCTTGCAGGGCACCGAATGTGATCATGTTTTTAATCAATGACGCCAGTGCAATTTCGAATATCCACACGCATTTCATAATCTCCAGTTAACTTTATTCATTCCTCCATACAGACTAGAACCTCAAAACATAATACAATATTTAAATAGGCTTTATTATTTATTAATTTTTATGATTATATAATTAATATTAATAATTAATACCGCAAATAAAACCCACAACAAATTAAACTTGTGAAACTATTTTTATCGGTTTATTGAAGTCCTTGATATTCTGCAAGCAGATTATTTATACCGTTTATCATTGCAGATTAACCTACTGGAAAAAGTGGGTCTCAATAGAGAAACTGTAAATTAATCTCATGGTCGCCACGAATTCTACTTATACAGAAATTAGAAAACTGGAAAAAATATATAAAGGAAGAGAAACAAAGATTGTCTGGGAGTTGTGGACATCAGCCACCAAAGCAAATACGTCAAATTCTGAAAAAAAGAAATAGCAGAAAATAAGATAATGGAGTATATAAATTCTGTGCAGAAAGGGTCTTTTACGTAATCGTGAGGTTTCGTATGTGGGCACCGCCAATGATAAGTTAATGAAGTTATCCGAAGGCCACAAAATACTAGAAAACAGATTTCATTAATTTCGCAAAAAAATAGCCGTGCAACTAAAGTATGTCTTTCCATACTTCTCTAATTTGTCAACAAAAATTTCAGCAAGTTACAGTCGAAGAAAAGCTATATCAGTTGTAAGCAAGAGGTTGCACCAGCCCTGTGAAAAGTTAAAACCGTTGCAGGATCATACAGGACAACAGGAATTCCGAAAGTATTTGCTTCATTAGACAGACGGCGCATATATATATATATATATATATATATATATATATATATATATATATTCCCTAACCAGACGCCTCAGCAATATATTGCCATTCTCCGCCCGGAGATCAAACGCTTGAGTTTGGTTAATTTTATTATCTCTCTGGTCAGCATTGCTGTGATACGTTTGTTTATTCCTACATTTGTGTACGCATTGTATCCTCTTATCAGGTAAAAATCAGTGTGGGTGACTTCTTGCAATACGATAATGTCGATTTCTTCTGTGTGGATGAAATCAGGTAGCATCGGTATTCTCATTATCGCTGACATGCCATTGACGATCAGGGTCGCTATTTATGTGTCCGTCAGTAGATTAGAAATTAGAAGACAAGGTAACGAAGTTTTACGTATACTTGTGTCAACGTGGCTCTAAACCTGCTCCTACTTCTATTTCGGGTCCCAGACTGTCTCCTATCCAGTCTTGGTTTTTAGGCCACTTTGGAATGGTCGGTTGTGATGCGTTCATGCAATCTGTGTCAGCAAGTGAATACGCGCTCTCTGCCATCAACACACCTACCTCTACTTCGCCTTCCCCACTTCCTTGTTCACCATGTCTATCCGGTTGATCTCATATGTCTCCAGGTGTTCTGCTATTTGTAACTGGAGCAAAGCAGATTCCCTCCTCTTATCCACTGCAGTCTCAATTTTCTCCACTCGGACAGCCACGTTTGACACTGGCGCCAGGGCCGAGTGTGCCGGGATCGAAGGAGGGCCAATACTGCACCTCACAGCCAGCATTGTTACGTCTAACTGCACATTTTCGTGAAATTGAACAGATTTCTTACCCGAATGTGTGACGGACAAAGCTCCTCATAATTTCTATCTACAAGCTCTGGCAGCCCGCTCTGCCACGCTATCCTCTTTTCGAACTCTACGAGCATGCAGTGTAATTCCTGTACTTTCATGGCTATATTCGACCAAGATACGTGGTTGGATATGTGTGCCGTCTGCTACAATCTCCGTCGCATCGGACAATCTTGATAAAGATGGCCCGTGTCATAACAACCACAACACGTCAAAGGTTATCCACCGTATGACACCAGCACCCTGCTGCCAGCCACAATAATATCCGACGGTATGTGTATGGCGAGAGTAATCATTGCGAGTCGAATGCCATGGGCCACCGGGTAACGATATAGACGAGAAAACGTTTCCGCCTGAATGTCCCTTACTTCTCCGTATCTAGACAGAACGGGCCGTAGTACTCTATCTGACACTTCCGGGGGGAGAAGTTGGCAATACGTACTCTTGTCGTTCCCATTCCAGCTGTAATTATCCGGACTGTTGATATTTTGCCATGCTATGTCGGTATTCAACTTGATCTCCGGTCCAATGGATCACGTCCTGCATTCGGTCATTGTCCCGAAAATTAACATAAACATGTCGTTCAGGTCCGCCGATCTCTAACACTGTTGCTTGCTGATCATTAAGATACAATTCAGCTTAAATCTATTCACAAATCTCATAAGCCGACATACCTGGACTCCTGAGACCAAAATCGCGTAGATCCTATTTTGCCTTTCACACATTTTGTGTGTCCACTTTTCGAACTCAAAAACAAAAACAATACCAAGAAACTACCGTGAACAGATACAAAACAATATTCTCTTCCCAATCACACAGCCTTCCTTTTCGTGTCTCTAACGCTACTCCTTTCTTTCATTCATTTATTCATTCATTCATTCATTCATGTATTTACTTTAATATATCCACTTACGGGCACGTCCCAAGTATGTAGAGACCGACACAGTGTCATTCACAATATATCTGTTGAGTTACAGACGTCATGACAATACAGTTGTATATAAAATCTACGTACATAATAAATTATCAGTACATCGTGTTATGAAGTTGTTACCGTCTAGAATATAGCTTATTCTCTAAATTAAAAAATTCATCCACAGCATAAAATGAATTATCCATAAGAAACATATTTAAGGTCTTTTTGGACACTTCTGTTTCATTCGCTATGCTATTTGCGGAAGTTGGCAATTGATTAAAGACCCTAATTCCTGCATAATGTACTCCTTTTAGTATTTTGTTAGGTAAGATAGAGGAGGGTGAAGGTTATAGCTATTCCTTGTTTTTATTGAGTACAAATTAGTATTGTCCAAAAATAACTTTCAATTGTTAACTACAAACATTAACAGAAAATATATGTATTGGGCAGATAAGGGTAATATTTTTAGTAGTTTAAAAAACTCTCTACGTGAGTCGTTATTCTTAGCACCCACTATTATTCTAATAGCTCTTTTCTGTAATTTGAATACACACATACTAATGGTTGAATTTCCCCCAAAATTAAACCGCAGGACATTACTGAGTGAAAAAAGCATAGCACACCATTTTTAGTGCAGCATGTGATAAACAAACTTTACACCTTCTAATTATATAACATGCTTTATTTAATTTGGGAATAATTGTAACAATAAGCTGTTTCCAAGAGAGTATATTATCTACTGTTATACTAAACAATTTTACAAAATTATTTCGTATTATTATTGTATTATCATTTTCAATGTTTTTTTGTTTAAAGATTTATTTTTAGTTATAAATTGCATATAATAAGTTTTATCAAGGTTCAACGAATAAAGGTCGGAATTAAACAACTTCTTTATTATCCTAAAAACTATATTCAAATTTCTTTCAAAATTCATTAAGCATGGTTCACTAATAATTACACTTGTATCATCTGCAAACAATGAAACTGAGGAGTTTTGTTTGGATAAAGTACATGGTATTACAGATGGTTAGTCACTAATATAAATCAAAAAGAATAATGATCCCAAAACTGATCCTTGCGATCCACCTGTATTGATGTCTCAATTAGAAAGTTTGTTATTAAATGTTACCCTCTGGTATATATCCTCTAAATAGGATTTAATTAAAATATACATCATACCCTTTATACCGTAATATTCCATCTTTGCTAACAGAATATCATGGTCTACGCAGACAAAAGCCTGCTCCAAATCAAAGAATATACCTCCAGATATTTTCTTATCATTTCAGGCTGTTAAAATATCATCAGTTAATTTGTAAGCAGCTTTCTCTGTTGATGACTTCTTTCTAAAACCAAATTGACTGTTTGTAAAAATTTGATTGGATGTGATATGTTATTAATCTATTACATTTTTTTTTTCAAAAATTTTAGAAAATGACGTTAATAATGAAATTGTTCTGTAATTAGGCAAATTATTTTTGTCACCTTTTATGTAGTGGAGTTATAAAAGAATTTTTAATCTAGTTTGGAAAACACCCGAGTTTAAAAATGTGTTAATAATGCGACATAGTGGTGAAATAATAAAAGATGCGCTTACTTTCAGTATTTTCATTGAAATTTCATCATACCCACACACGTTTTTCCAAGGGAAGGAATAAATAATTTTTACACTTTCGCCTGTGGATGTATTAAGGAAAGCAATATTGGTGAATGGAAGATTAAAAGCTTGAGATAAATAAGACAGTGAGTATTTAGCACAACTTAGAATTTGTTTATTACTCCCCGTAGTTTTGCAGGAGATATTTTCGGCTATCCTCAAAAAGCACTTATTAAAGTTTTCCGCATTAACACTTTTATTGTATTTCTCATCTGTAATTAAGATGTTTATTTTATCATATTTAATATTATTTTCCCCAGTTTCACTTCTTATGATATTCCCCGTCTTCTTGATTTTATTATTAGAATGAATGATTTGATTATTGCGGTGTAATATTTAAGCAGTTTTTAATACTTTGATAAAATTTTGCTACATCTCATACAGTATTCCTTTAATTGTATATCATTATTATTTCTAGTTAAGAGGTACAGTTCCTTTTTCCGTTATCCATTGCTTCTTTGATGTTTTCATGTTGACTGTTATTTTGGTAAAAAAAGAATAAAAAACCTATAAATATGTATTCAAAAAAGAGTTAAAAATGCTATTAGTGTCATTATTATCATTTCCAAATCATTTTGTCAAAGGTCGCTACTTAGTTTGTCTTTAAATTCACCAATTCTGTTAAAGTCAATTTTACTTATAGTTATGGTTTTATAAACACTTCTATTACTATTTAGATTTACAAAACATAATTCTAGCATTTGGTCATCATGATCCGATAAACCATTTAGCATTGAACAGGTTGTGCACATTTTATATTGAGGAAAATATAATCTTTTGCAGATCTTGAATTGCTTTTTATTCTTGTAGAAATGTTTATTACACTTACAAGATTGTAAGCGTTTATTATGTTACTTAGTTCTTGTTTTTCTTTAGGTTCAATGAGATAGTTTATATTTATACCACCACAAATTATTAGTTGAAGAGCAGGTTTATAAATTTTATTGGTTATATTTTTTATCCTTTTATGAAATACTTAAAATTACCATTAGGTGATCTATAAACAGTAATAATGCAAATTTTAAAATATAAGACGTCTAAGCATAAAGCACAAGCTTCCAAACCCTTGTCTTTACAAAACTATTCTATATTAATTACCGAAAATGAAAAATAGTTTTTTTATAAAAACACAGACTACCCCTTCATAGTAGGATCGGCTAATAAATTCCGCTCCAAGGATATAATTGTCCATTGTTACATGTTTTATTTGAAACTGTCTGAAATGGTATTCAGTTAAGCACAATATGTGTGGAAAATTTGGATAAATTGCAATTAGTAAGTCATTTGATTTTTATCCTAAACCACAAACATTTTTATGATAAATTCTTAACACTTGATTACTATCGCTGTTTATAAATCATAAATTGTTATTTTTTGCACCAACTTTATCTGATTATACTTAAGATTTGTAGTAAACAGAGCTCATTTGTCATTAGAGTTATTATTATAATTCTGATTTAAATTGACCATAAAATATCACCCAGTTATGGTTGATTTTTTATCCTGTTCGATTTACGAATTGTACCAACACTAGGCATTACATTTATCACTTCAGCTTTATCCTCTCTATTCCTTAGGCCATAATGAAAATCCATTTTTGGCACAGTGTACTTAACTCCTATGAAATTGGTTTGGATAAGCAATTGATACATTGGGATGTGCAGGTTTCTGTACATAGTAGCACTTTTCTCTGCCCAACATCACACTTGCTGTACAAAGATTACACTGAAAAACATAACAAATTTATCAAATTTAAACTGGGACACAATTACAAACGACAAGATGAAATGCAGACCACATTTACATCAACAACACCTACAGAATATAAAGTAGGTCTTCTATACGGCATGTTCATAATTACATATTAAGAACGTAGACTTGATAAGCTAAGGAATTAGACATGCTAAACAATTTTTTTTATCCATTGTGACTGAAAACAAATATCCAGTTTCACAACAACCAATTTGTAATTACGAGAGAACAACACACACAAACACAGAATCGGTATGACAGCATGTTATAGACAGATTCCCTTATACGGTTAGATCATTTTGCTAAGTGTATTTTTCCGTATAATAAACGAATAACAAATTGTTCTAAAATGCTTAAAATCAAATATTAACATCAGATTAATAAAACAATAGCCAGATTTAGTATTATTTTTATCCTTAACCTTTGGTAATCTATGTCTAAGAAAAGGAAACTGAACGCTAATAATATCAAGTATAAATATGGCATAAATAACACCCATAATTACAGTCTCCAGACCATTCACAAAGTCATTGTCTCTTGCATTATCTTCAGTGAATACTCAGGATTATAGATATTTAATTTAATGTCCACGGTTTTTTTATTTATTACATATATATGAATGTGCCTGTCGCTAACGCAGTATTTGTTTGTTGCAGATAATGAAAGAGACGCTGTCCTTATTCATGTTTCTTCTTCAAGTGAAAGACAAGAACGAAGAAATAAAACAGGTGCAATGACGCAGACAACAGAACGCCATATCTTAACACACAGTGATGCCTGTGGTCCTTCTGTCTCGTGCTTTTATACAGTAGAACATCTGCTAGTGCACGTTACATACTACACTGTGCAAACACACGTTAATATTGTAATATTGCGCTCATATAGTAGGTGCCAGCGGAATATTAAATGAAAACTAAAAATGTGTCCTAAGTGCCACTCTATTCTGTCATTACATAAAAAAATCATTACTTTGGGATATTCAGTAAATAAAAATCTCTTTTTAAACCTAATTCTACTCCAGAAGTCACACGAAATTCGCGGACTACTTCTAAACATCAAATATGAGACGCTCAGTATATCAGCGTAAATGACTCCGATGTATGCGTTTAAAAAAATGACACTAGTTGAAGACTGCAGATTTCATCAACTGTAAAATCGTACCAGATCCTGAATTCACTGTAACTGAAACATCGGGAAGTAATAAATTTTCTGAACATGAGAACGGCAAACGGTAAATGATTCTGGTTTCCGAAAGGATATGTATTTTGAATCATCAAATTACATTTAATAATTATGCACATGTAAAATAATTACCAAGGCTGCTTGTGGGTAGACTTCATAAGGCATTATTACCAATCCGGTTTTATTAATGTTGAAAAATAATCTGAAAGTCGTCATAAAAGGTCAATAATTGTGCACTGATATTTACTTTCAGTTGTACAGATAAAGGTGGATATACGTGCAATTAGATTTTTAACATAATATGCATCTACACACAACAAACTTACTCTTACTATATCACTAACACAAACAACAGTATTTCAACACGCAACACAACGTGACAATATACACCAACAACACATTAAAAATATTAAAAAAAAATCAGGTGCAAAAAAGTAAATAAATATTGACTCACCTTATCTTATAACGCCATAAACAACCTTACTACAAGTAGCGCAGGAGCTTCCACACAAACCATCAGTTAAAACCAATAAAAAAATCCAGTGTACTGAAATTTAAAACTTCCCCAAGAACCTGGTATAAGTACCAACCACAACAACAGATACCAATTTTCTACACTTATCATCTCAACAAAATAATAATGTTTCACGAATGCAAAATTTTATATGGATTAATTTCAGTATTTCACTAATAATGTTCTGCTGTTAATGATACGTATTCCTTTCATTGCTGAAATAATCGTTACTTTATAACACCTGATCCTGAAATGAAAGTAATAACATGGGTTGTGGTCTATAATTTAAAAAAAAACGAAAAATTTGCAAGTAACCTAACATAAATAAAATTCAATTAAATTACTTTCAATACGGCTGGCTCACATCGGCTCAAAGATTTTGTTCCAGAATGCAAAGCACTATTCAATAGGAATATGCTTTAGAATTTTTTCAGCGAAAGCTTAAATACATATATAATCCACGACATAAACAGCAAAGATGGCGTCACATAAACGGAGTACTTAAACATGCAAATTGTGTACAGAAAATTTTGTTCAAACCCGTTACTTGAAGTATATACTGTACGCTACTTCGAAGCTACAAATTCCGATTACAAGACTAGAGCAATAGCGGTACATCAACGGTGACAAAACGTGGAACAGAAGTACAATTGCTGAAGCGTTGGGT
>Ga0268261_10004830_pt1 | contig 10158 bp, 5 predicted proteins | sample TergutNc150P1_FD_190353 | JGI IMG/M metagenome (GOLD analysis project Ga0268261, IMG submission 190353) | Nasutitermes corniger P1 segment gut microbial community from laboratory colony in Florida, USA - Nc150 P1 (SPAdes) (version 2) | ecosystem: Host-associated > Arthropoda: Insects > Digestive... | reverse complement strand
ACTCGTCCAGAGGAGTCCTACCGACTGTGCTGCGTCGTTGTGTGTGATCTAGAAACATCAAGAATGGGTGCTCCATATATATATGACATTAGTCACCTAAGGGTTAATATATGATCATTTATGTCTGCCGTCCATTCTTCAAATTGTGATAAATATGAAGATATATAAAATGAAAGTATCTTAAAATTCGTCTTCGCTATTACTGAGTTTATAGGAGCTGCTAACATACAATAACGCATTTCACTTTCAAAGCCACAACGTGTAAACAATGGTTCCGTATGAAACTGAAGTAAATTTACCGACTGCAGAGAACTTAATTGATAGACAGACGACACGTTTGCCTCAAAATTCTGTAAGCAATATCTATTATACTTAAATATATAGAGGTCTACTAACAATTTGGACCTGACATAACAACACAATCGATTTCAGTCGAGTCGATTTGTGTCTTTAAGAAACTTCAAATGCAGGAACATTAACTTCACTCCAGTGAACTCACCCAGTGCCACAGACACAAAGGATGGATCTGCGGTGAATCTCTGTAGTCAGTGAAAATCCTTATCGCTGCAATGGACTGGATTATGTTACTGCGTAATATGGTTACTGTGAGAAATTTGACGGAATGTGTAAGTAACTGTCGAGTGATGTTATGCCGTGCACTTTGTTAGACACGTTTACGTCACTATACCAAATTTCCATATGTCTAACAAAATAACACGGTTTCACATACTGAAAGACAGTAACTTTCACATTTAATGTATTACAATTTACTACGCTCAGAACACCCCAAAACATACTTGAATGTGCATTCAAGATTAAAAGATTTGGAAGGCTGAATGTGTTAACGTGTTCTGAAAGATATTGCAGACTGTTTCTAACTTGCAGACGTATGAAGCGTGTGAGTGCAGTTGCTTGCAGTGGATCTGTACAGGTTCAGTGTCTTGATCCTGTAAGCTACTTCCACACGGTGCGATACAAATTAACAACATAGACTATGCACGTATAAAGTAAGTAGTTGGCGATTTTATGTAACAATTTTTACAGTGGAAATGCAACAGTGTTGTCTGTGTGTTGTTTAGCCACATGTCATTGTCATCTGTGCATAAAAATATGTGTTATGTACAACAATGTTTTATGTGAAATTATATCACCGGTAAAAGAAATCGTATTTGCTAGATGTTGCAAAGAAACAGAAGAATTTTCGTTTGTTTGTGGCCTGTTTTAGACTCAGAAATTAGATTAACACTCTGTAATTACAGGTAAGACGTTGCGTAATTTTTCAGATTCTGTAAGTGTGTCGTGAATTATTTTACGAAAGCAGAAATAATTAATACGTTTTGGAATAATAAGATTAAATTCTGTAAGCTCGTATCCGTATTTTTGTCTCATTTTCCTAAATGCACAATGCAATTTTGCATGCAGTATTTTGTCATAAGACGTTACTGAACATAAAAGTGATTTTTTTTTTCACTTTACTTGTATGCACTTTTCTATTTATAACAAGGTTTCAGATAGACATGAACATAAATGTGCGTAGGCGTTCATGTATAGTAAAACGTATCCTTGTCATGTGATAGTAAAACTTGAATTTTCTAGACAAACTACAGTAAAATTCCTATCAAACTTCAAGAAAATTTGTTCTTTGGGAAAGAAATTGTTGAATCCGTACAGACAGACAGAAAGATGTGTCGACACAATGACGCTATCAGTCGCTTTTCACAGTTTACTCACAATTTCATAATATGTTAAAAATGTACAGAAGGGTTGCGAAAATATTGTTTTTCTTACAAACAGAATTCGCGTCAGTTCAAAACACACATACACGCACTCCATTCCTTGACGCACTTGATTGGTTTGATAAAAGTCACGAATTTTTTTCACTCTGAATGTTAGCAAATTTGAATTTGATTGGGCCAGTAATGCATAGTAACATTTATTATTACGTCACTACCATTTTCATCCTGACACCTCCAATTTATTACCAGCTACAGAAAGCACCGTATATTGATCATAACAGTGTGCATAAAATAACTCCTGATATCCACTTGATGTGTGAAGTGCCTGCATCTGTGAACTTATACAGAGCTGAATGTAGCTTGTTTGATGATTCACTCATATTTATTTTTTAGTTTTTCTAGTTATATGTAAGTAAATATAAATTATAAATAAGTATGATAAACAACCTACAAAAATTTCATATTTATAATAAAACAAAAGTAACTACCAAATTCAATGATAAATATACAGTAAAATATGACGTAATATTTGATGCAATAATTCACAGAAACACATAAAGAGGATACCCACTGCTGTAAACTTCCTCTACCTGCCTCGGCCTTGTTCAGTCACTAATTGCCACGCTAGACGCTAACACGTACACGGCGAGCCTTTCTAATACACCTGCAAAACTGTAAGTAGATCATTACGATTGCGACGATTCGTGTTCATGATTATTGCATCTATTAAACTGAACCCAATATTTATATTTTTATTATGGCTGCCACCTTATCGCATTAAAAACTACAATTTACACTGAAGTAAACAATAAATATCCGTCGTTACAAACAGCCAGACACGGAGTAGTTATATACAATGTCTACAGCACAGCCTGGTGTTTGGTGTATACAAGATTAACAACGAAATTTTTACCTAGCTAAAGTTTGACTTAAGAGGATATATATATTCATATCTTTTAACTTTTTGATTTAAATCTAGTCCAAACTAGACAATCATTTATTATGTATCAATTCTAACTTGAATTTCGTTTCAGCTCCTCATACAAATCTTAATATATCACAGGTATATATACCCCCAATTATTACAATGTTTAAATAGAATTTTAACACTGGTGTTTCATGGGATTCCATATGACACTGAATACAATATACACTACATGTAGCTGATATTTAAAATTGCTTCTAAGGATGGCCTGATTATGTTCTAATGACACTAACTTGTCGCCAGTAAGATAAAGTAAGTGAAACATATTGCCGTTTTTCACTGAAATTAATAATTTTATTATTACCTTTCAATTCTATAACACAATGACAAGTCCTCTACACCAACATTCAAGTCTACTGTTAATAAATGCAAATACAACAACGGTAGTTATTAAAAAGGTATAGACCTACAGAATTAGTTTCAAATATAATATTATTTGGATATAATAAAAGGAATGGAGGACTTTGTCTATCTGCGATATAGTTGGAGATGGATTTCAAGAAGTGAAAAGAAAAATTAATCCAGGAAATAAAATCCAATTCTCATTAATGTTAAAACTGAAATCTAAGATATGCAATGTTTTAAAAGAAAAAAAGTCCTGGAGAAAAATTAGAAGATATATGTAGTGATATTTATTACTGTCTAAAAACAGAACATATATTATCAAAAATTAGATACATTCTCTGTAGTTAACTTCTAGGCAACATATTTCGGCTCTAATACAGTCATCATCAGGCCAAAGTAGAATATATGATATGATAAATATTTAACTGCAATTGGGTAGCCACCCGGTGGCAGTTTTTCAGTACACATATACACACAAACAATACAGGAAACGTCACAAAATAAACAATACAAAGAACACAAAAAATACATAGAGCAACACAACAACTAGGAAGAGTGCGGGTCGTGCCCCGTCTTTGCGGGTTTTACCCTGGCATTTGCCTTACAACTGAGGAAAAAGCAAGGAAAAACCTCTGTCAGGGTAGCCATACATAAACATACAGTGAGAATACATAGTCATACAATATAAATACATAAATTACATTCTTAAACAGGAATAAAACCATATATACATTGATAAAAAACATTGTGATAATATTACTCGTAAAATACATATAAGCAACAACTTTATATTTGTCCATAAGTCTTCTAATAATGTTTGATACCTTATTACTAAGACCATCACTACTCTGCAACACTCCGCTACACTTCACCACACTTCACCCAACTACACTTCACTACACATCGCTACACTTCACCCAACTACACTTCACTATACTTATCGACACTTCACTTCCTCTCATTTACACTTCACTACCCTTTCATTTAGCTTTACGCCTTTACATTTCTTATCGTTCTATTTCACTTCACATCACATCTTTCACATCACATCACATCAACAGATCTTATTCCCAAAATTATTTCTAAAAAACGTAAACCACTTCACTACTCTAAAGAACTTCTCACCATTTCATTTCACTTCATTTTTTATTTTATTTTTTTTATTTATTTATTTGTTTACTTATCCTATCAACCCTACACTTCACTTTACTTTGCTATTCCTAACTACAACTTACTTCCCTTCACCTCACTTTCCTTCACTTTTTACTTTTTATCGCTTTTACTTTCCCTCACTGGTTTAAACTTTCCTAACCCTCGTTTTGAAAATACGCGTTTTACCTTGGGAAGTCTCTATCGCCCCTTCAGTTAGCTTGTTCCAGTCAGTAATGGTCCTATTCACAAAAGAGTATTTCCCGATATCTGTTCTTTGTTTTCTGATTCTGATTTTCCAATAACGATCAATCCTACTTAAGTAGCTTGGCGCCTGTAACCTATCTCCTATCGCTTTCCATGCCCTCTCACCGGTATACGCTTTGTAGAGCGCACACATGCGTGCTATCTTCCTACGCTGCGCCAAAGATTCCCAGTCTGAGCCTCCCGAATAATGCGCAAATTTCGCAGCTTTATTTTGTACAGGGTCTAAAGCACTTATCTGACATTCTCTGTATGGATCCCTGCACGCCGCCCCATATTAGAGAATGGGACGTACCAGTGACGTGTAGGCTAATTTTTTCGTATTTTTATTTCCCTTTTTACAATACGCATTACGAAATATAGTGCCCTCCAGGCTTTTTGAACCGTGTAATTTTCCTGATCAGCCAAGCTTAAATCACTTCGTATGATGATTCCCAGATATTTGCAACAACTATCTTCAGGAATCTTTTGGTCCCCAAAGGAATAATTTAGAGGCTCCTTCATCCGGGCTCTCGTAAAGCTTAGTGCCTTACTGTTATTCGGATTTATTTTCATTTTATTTTCTTTCGCCCAATCCCCCAGTCTATATAGATCTGTCTGTAATTTTTCTAAGTCCTCGATATTTAAAATTTTTGTATAAATTATACAATCATCTGCAAAAAGTCTAATTTTTTTATTCGATGTTCTTCCAAATACCGTTTACGTAAGCTAGGAATAAAAGTGGGCCCAGAACGCTCCCTTGAGCTACACCTGACGTCACTCTTACTTCCTCTGAATAATGCCTCCCTACTCTAACTCTCTGAGCAGAAATTCCCTAATCCATACGACCACACTTGAATCCCTTGAAATTCTCAATTAGTTCCCGGTGACCCCCAGTTTTGCTAACGAAGTTCTTCGTCATTACCCAAGTATTACGATAATTCTATATCACTTGCAAGACCTCCACAAAAAAAAATATTCTTATCGGTATCGAAATAGGAAATATTTTCCTTTTTATCAGTTTTTAGCGTACCCTTTCAAACTTATGGATGCGCAATTTGGCAAAACTGATCCTAAATATATAAAGTTCGTTGAGTAGTTTCTCAGTTTCGGTCAGTGTTGCCGTGAATCATTTTACGAATACAGATGGAATGAATCAATCAGGTAACAATATGTATTAAATAATATTAATGTGGGTCCGTATTTTTCCCTAAATTGTACCGAAACGCACAGCGTATTTATCCATGCAGTATTACACTATAATACCCTACATTTAGTATAAAATACCCTAAATTTCATAAATTATGTTTTGAACTCTTCCAAAAATTCTGTCTGGAATTTTAAAGTTATAAAAATTATTCAGCCAGATGCAAGCATAAACGTGGATAGAGCTGAATATAGTGTAACAGTTACTCTTGTAATATTTTAATACGACATGAAGTTTATAGACAGATTTCGAAAGGTTTACAAATATCAAATTACAGGAAAATCCTTTACTTGTTATAGAAGTTGTAGAATGCGGCGATTTTTGGATTGCGTTTATTGTTACGTCATTACCATTTTCTTTCTGACAATTTCCAATTTATTAAAAGGTAAAAATAAACAGTGATCTGATGAGTACAGTGTGCATAAAATAAGTCCAGATATCCACTTAATGTGTAAACTGCGTGTAGCAGTGGAATTATACAGTTCAGCATGCAGCTTGTTTGATGCTGTCTCACATTCCTTCCCAAACACTAATTCGTGCATTTTGCGTAACGCCTCTGTCAATAACGCAGAATAAATAACAAGGAATTTTAGGATATAGTTTGAGAAACAAATCACCAGATATAAGCAGCGTTAGTCTGAACCTAATACGAAATAGAATCTGTGCATGAGCTTGGAAATGTGGAATGAGAAAAAGCGAAGAATGCCTTGAAAACTAAGATCAGGCCTGTGTGTGTCCTTAGCGAATATGACGCGTGGGGAAACAGCAGAGTTATTTTGACTGTGAGTACATTGTAGGCATTTTGTGAAGGGGAAAAAACGCTAAAAGACAGTTCACATATCACTTGTTTACATGAATTGCAGAAATTAAAATCAATATGCTGCTGATTATCAGATTATATTTATAAAGACATGAAAATAACTTAATATTTTGTGTCGTTTAATCGAGAATTGTTTGAACTGTAGTGAATAATTTCATGGTGAAAAGTGAGGAATTAATTGGTATCACAGACTTTATAAAGCTTCAGACAAGGTTTCGTACAATCTGATGTCTTTATAAAGGGATTAGTGTATCTTTAATTGTAACACAAATGCTGTAATTGTTTTGCAAGCCAAAGATGAAATTTGAAATACTGGAGAGCAACAGATACGAATTATATAATTTTGACAGCAAAACTGCGTATTAAGAAACAAGAGATATTTGTGTTTTCTTTGTACTTTTTATCATTCATAAGTTTCGATTTTTTATTAAGGACAATGGTTGGAACACCAGCAGAGCTGTGAGAACCACACATTCTGCATTGATGGCCTAGTGGATTTAGACGCCATTTCACTGATCGATTTGTAAGAAAGCCTAATACATTCCGCAAATCAATGGAAGTAATTCCCTCCATATCTGTATTTTCAAACGCACGTTCCGTGATAAACACGAACCACTGTCCATACAAATTTTCAGAATGGAAACAACAGGCTCAAACAATAGAATGTTGACACACTTTGTGTACTGGTGACTTGTATTAAACACAAATACATAGAAAAATAATAGTACTACCAATTAGCAATTGTGGAATTCCAGCCTCTTCTCTTAGCCCTACGGACAAATCTATAAATCCAAATTTATCAGTAATTAGTGACCATGTTAAAGACAAACAGTTCAAATATACAGGAAAGTTTACACATTCAGCCAGAAATTCTTTGTTACAAGCCGAACCTAACTAACAAATTCTAAGGTTACTGGTAACGTAATCACAACGACCTTGTTAACCCCCGGAGGGTAGGATGTCGAAATGGCGTTGTGTTATCTGAAGTCACAACATTCGTATATTTACGCTGAAACAAATGAAGAACTATCACGCAAGTCAGGTATTTTCCTGAAGATATGCTTCCCTTCGACACGTGTAGCTTATTCTAAAATGTGCCCTATAAAATGGTTCACACGACTGAAACAACCGCACTTTCGAGAAGCTGGAAGAAGAGGCCTACGGCAATTCCAGTGTTTGTAAGTATAAGTTATGTTACTTTCTTTCTGTGGTACTGCAGACAAAATCAGGTCTAAGGTGACTGTTTGTTGAGGTTCCTAGATCAAACACATTTGGACACAGATACACTCGGTGGGACCAGCAGGTTGCACAGACCGCTACCTACACAACAAACAACAAACACAAAAGAAGAATATCCTTGCGCTTAACGGGGTTCGTACACGCGATCCCAGGAAGGCAATCGCTGCAGAACTATAGCACGGGCCGCACAGCCAGTGGGTTCAACGTAACCACATACCATTCTGTCACTGCATCTATGCAGGCACACTAACGTAATTGAGTGTAGATATGTCGAAATTATTAGAGACTAACACTCACACTAGAAAGAATTTGGATTCACCCGACTTAAGTCACAAAATAATGATAAGTTACATAAAATTATTCAGGTCACTGAAATTCTTTTAACTCAACATTTTGTGTCTTGTGAAATGAGAAATAATGTAATTGCACAGACTTGCTGCAAATAATAAAAAATTAACAAATTTACTTATGAATGTCACAATATTCTTCAAAACACCCCATAAATACAAACGTTCAATGCTGGCAAAATTATTTAATATTAAACGTAGGCTACACCACGTACAAACAAAACAGTAAATGACAAAATATAGTTAGTGTACATATAACATATAAAAGTGGATCAAAATATACGTTTTCCCAGTGTGTATGTAGACTTCAACATTCAGCACGGTAAAAATATGCGACGCATTAAGTATATAGTGAAGTCTCTCCCCTATCCGTAGCTACAAAAATATGCAACGCATTATGTGTATAATGAAGTCTCTCCCCTGTCCGTAGCTACAAAACATTCCACATTATTTTATCACATTTCCCGGTTGTGGAATAACGCCACTAAACATAAAGTATGCATTTCGAAATAGTATACAAAACTGTCAGTAAATATTATTAATTTAAAAATAATTGAGTGAAAATTTATCGTTAATTACCATCAGTTTAAATGTAAAGTACTTGTTTTTCAGAGTTCAATAAATCCTGCATTTTCTTGATAGGTCTTTGAAAACTATTTCAAACAAATTTAATAAGAAACTTAATTTGGCAGAAGTGTTGTTCCATGGTAACAAAGAGACGGACGGACGAATTGACAGGTATAACAATGCTTATAGTTCGTTTTCCCAATTCTCTTTTAGAATTTAATGAAATATTCATTTTCTGAAGAGATTTTCGAAAATTCACCAAACAGTTGATCAGTGCGGAGAGACAGACAGAGAGAGGGACGGATATTATGAATCGAATTTCACAATTTGGGTACGCCATTACAAATAAGCTGCACATCTAAAGACGACCTGGAAAATTTCTGTCTTTCTTACAGAGAGTGGAGCCGATATCATATTACTCTCTGTCAGTCAGCGTAGCAACACGCACGATCCGTTGAGTTGAAATGTACTCTGATTTCGGAAAATCCCTGATTTCAAATAAAACGCTAAAATTTATGCATTCTGAATCTCTTTACTGCATTGTCTGATTACAGTTCTTATTATATCACTAATACTTCTTTCCTGACACATCCAATTCATGATCAGGTAATTATCGCTAAGGTATCTGATGAATGATCTGAGCATAAATCAGACTTGGTATCGTCTTCATGTGTGAATTGTTGTAATTGTGAAATTATAAATAGCAGCAATCAGCCTGTCTGATGCTGACTCACATTTCTTCCAAATCAAAGAAATTCGTGTTCGTGAGTTTTGTTTATTGTCTGTACCAGTGCACATGAATATAGAGGTACGAATGTTAGGATATTAAAGCAAAAACATTGTGGGAAATTTAAGGGAATTTTGTGTGAATGTGATACCAGTAGTGTCTGTGCACTTGTTTGAAACTTCCTGTCATGCCAGAAATTAGAATGTGAAATTGAGCACAAGAAGAAAAAAGAAAAATTTTACTATCTTGGAAAGGACGTCCAGGCTGTCTTCTGAATTGAGAGAATGCAGGCTGTGGGAGAACAGCTGATGTATCATAACTGTGCATCACCATATTCACTGCAAGGAGGGGAAAAAGTGGCAAAGACAATTTACATAAAACTTGTTTTCATGAATTACAGGAATTGAAACCAAAATGTTGCTGATTATCTTTTTTGGTCTAATGGCCAAGTTAGCTTCGGTTTCCAGCGACTGCGTCATTGGAAATCATGTGAAGAATTTTGATTATATTAAGGTAGGTATTAGTGTATTGACACGATACCTTGAACAAGCAGCTGTTAAAACTGTTGCTTGGGTTTTATGTTTCATTCGATTTATGGATAGCTCTTTGCTAATGATTTGAAAATTGTCTCTCGGTTTCTAATTAACCCTTTAAAGCCCGAATTAAATCCCATCTGCTATTTGCTGGCATTATTAGGAGCTCACCATTTTCTCCACGTTAGCAGGATAAGGGTTAAATTATTAACCCTTAGGTGACTAATGTCATATATATATGGAGCACCCATTCTTGATGT
>Ga0268261_10004829_pt1 | contig 10159 bp, 13 predicted proteins | sample TergutNc150P1_FD_190353 | JGI IMG/M metagenome (GOLD analysis project Ga0268261, IMG submission 190353) | Nasutitermes corniger P1 segment gut microbial community from laboratory colony in Florida, USA - Nc150 P1 (SPAdes) (version 2) | ecosystem: Host-associated > Arthropoda: Insects >... | reverse complement strand
TTGAGGACGGGGTCATTTAAATTGTTTAAACGCCCGTTACCGGGGTTTTTAACAATTTTAACCCTTTAAACGCTGAATTAAATCCCATCTGCTATTTGCTGGCATTATTAGCTCACCATTTTCTCCGCGTTAGCAGGATAAGGGTTAAATCATTAACCCTTAGGTTTCTAATGTCATATATATATATATATATGTGACATTAGTAGCCTAAGGGTTAATCAACTTTTATACTGTGTTTCTTTAAGAATTTATAACAAATTCGCTAACTATTTTTGTGAACTGAAATTTTCAGGAAATACTCACCAAAGACCCTAGTAGTGCTTGAGGGTGTGACACCTCTGGAAACATTCCCCCTTGTGGAGTGGTACTAAGGAGAACTCGCAGATGTACCGAGTTTCACCGTGTTAAAAACGCAAATCTGCGTCACCCGTCCGCAATGTGTTAAGTAACAAACATATCTACTCACAAAATACACGCACCATGACCCACCAATGCCCATGGGCAGTAAATCATACTGCCAATGCCTGCAATAAGATTCCCTGTTTGCAATGAGGATAAACACCGGATTCTGATTCACAATTTGAATCCCACACTTGGTTGCCTGAACATCAGACATACAGCATAGCTCGAAATATAGGCCAGTGACTACATTTTACTTGAACCCCATATGGCAGGCGTTTTATCTTGTTAGTAGATGTGAACAAAGTTTTGACTCTGTTTCCACACACCAAAATAAATAAACTGTAAGCCATGGTGATAATACTTTTAACACAACACAAATGCGCCTATAACCACAGCTGTATGCACTGGCTGAGGTTGTACGTGAACCAGTACAGCAGTTTCTTAACTCAGGTAACAGACCACAATTCATACATTGTTAAAATAAACTTATACACAAAAAACAAATGATTGATTGGTAAATATGTATGTTTTCTAAGAGCTATAACTATAGATTTATACTATGAATGTGAGAATTGCTGTTACACAGGACGAAGCCATCAATATCATTATGTAACCCATGACATTTGACATGTATTCACTAACCCTCAGTTGCACCAGATCTGCCTTTGTCTTATCAAACCATCCACAATGAACTAACAATGCAATAAAGGCCATTCTTCAACAATAGATTTCATCAATGACAAATAGCCAGGGAACAAAACAGCACATCGGTGATGCAAATCACAGTACAACCACAGGTAGTTCCAAACATCCACTCGTCCCATTGCACGCTGGCAGCAGCCACCACCAATGGACAGCATTCTACCTTAGCATTCATTATTTTGTTTATACTCTTGCGTCCAAGCAGAATGCAGTGTAATGAAAGTCCTGAGGTGTGAAGACAGAAGTGAGCTAAAGAACAAAGTCTAACCGTGCCAACAACAAAAGAATTTAGACTCATATTTTTATGTGGTCCATTATGGTTCCTGTCTTATGAATTTTTCTTTAGCACTCAAGCAGCCATATGCCCAACATATGCAATCTTTATAACTGAGATACGAAATAATTTGTCATCAACACATATAAATAGATCCCAAAAAAAGAACCTAATTTTTACACTTCCCTTATAAAAAAGTTCTTTTTCGCTGGTTTTTTGAAAAACATATGCTAAATCAATGGCAATGTGGGGGAACCACATACAGAGGGTAAAAATTGTGATAAATGACAATATTATTGAACAAGTAACAGATTTTAAATACCTGGGGTACCGTATATCAGAATTTAAAAGTGATTTAGAAGATAAATTGCAAACTTATAACAAAATAAACGGCGCAATACGGAGACATTTTGGATAACAAATGAATAAAGAAACAAAGTTAAGAATTCACAACATTACAGCTAAAGCAGCATTGAAATTCGGAAGTGAAGCCTGGGTACTGAAGAAAAGAGAGGAACAACATTTAGCAGCAGCACAGATGAAATTTTTGAGACACCTACTTGGAATAACAAAACTAGATAAAGAAAAAAAGCAATGTATTAGGGAAAAAACAGGAGCAGAGAATATAGTAAAGGAAATAAAACAGTACCAGGAAAAGTGGCTACAACACGTACAAAGAATGGACACAAACAGGTTACCTAAACAAGCACTACAATATAAACCATAAGGACGAAGACACACAGGACGACCGAGGAAGAGATGGAGGGACCAATTTCATTTTGAGGATACAAGGAACAGGAATCAAACCTAAACCTTCCTGAACATGATGATGATGATGATATGCTGGAAACACTAAATTACACTGCTCTCTCACCTATAAACCATTCTACTGACTACCTATCATACATGGCAGAATGACTTTCTTTCTCATACGGACTTCTGAAGCTTCTTGTGAACACTACTACGCATAAGAAGGGTGAACCAATCTTTTCATATTGCCACATGTTCAGTGCACACAAACAGGCTGGAGAAGTATGTAATGCTGTATATGTCAGTAATGTAATGTCCATCTGATATGTTACCTTTCTTGACATCTTCTGGCAGAACTGCTCAACCATCTGCGCGCCACGAAGGCTGCGTTTATTCCTTCCTCCACTACGCTTCTGCTCCTCCGTTATGTCTCGTTCATCAGCAGATCCATCACCATTTACATCCAACTTGTCTGGTGGAGTCAACAGGTATGGACCAAACAAATCTCCACTTGTACCACCCCCTCCCACACTACAATGTGGCCCATTTTTGCAGAAAACACAGACCCATGTTCGATCTGTAGTGTGTGCATCGTAGCGTGCTGACAGCGTACTGCTAAACATGGCCGAAGCACTTCCACCACTGCTGGTCACCTTCCCTGTTAATAAACAAACGAATAAACTTACACTTACATTAATTAAATTATTGTTATTAATGCACTGCTACTGAAGAGGCATAAGGTGAGGAAACAATTTACAGTTTAAGTCAGGGGTGAACAAATCCCATGCATCAAGTCACTGTAGCGACTGGGTTTTGTACGATGGCACCTAATATCAGTGGGTTCTCAGTAGGGAACTTGCTTCATGTCACTCTTCTGGCACCTAGAATTCTGAGGTGGCTACTAGATTTCTGGAAAATCTGTGCACCCATGGTGTAAGTGAAGAAACAAACAGATCAGAAACTGTAACACGGAAGTTTAACAAAACGTTGGTTACACTTATATGCCAGACGTGTGATGTTTGTAAGGTCAATTATGGAATGTAAATAAATCACATAAGTACTGTGTTCTAACTTAATATGCTGCTATGGACACAGGAAACATAAAATATTACCAGTTTTACTGTATACAGACCATTACAAACTTGCATCTGCAATATACTACACCAGAATTTCTAACAACACAGGAGCCACCTCAAAATTCAAGGTGCCAGAGGGATGTAATGACACAAATTCCACGATAAGGACCCACATATATTAGGTGCCACCATACAAGATAAAGACACCAGCATGACCTGGTACCCAGACCTCTGTTCTACAAATATAAATTGTGAACATTTCACTCACCTCTATAATCCAGATCATTGTGATAACTTGGGGTCTTCCTTCTGCCAGCAGAACCAGGCTGTTTTTTGTTTCCTCCCCTCTCACCACCATCCTCATCCTCGCCACGTAATGGTGTATTAACAACAGACACAAGATATGGGCTATCTCTTGGGCCCTCAATATGTACCATAGGTCCTCTAGAACGACTACTGCTGGTGTTACTGTTACTGTCATACACAGATATGAATTGTAAAGTACCATCACGACAAACATTCTCTCCTTTGACGATGCCCTTTTTTCGAGGTACGGGACTATCGTTGCCATTTTCCCCTTGAAACAGTTTTGTCCTCTTTGCCTTCTTCTGTAACAAGTTGGAACTGACTGAATCGTCTGCTGACCTCTTGCTTTGCTTCTTTTTCTTCTTTTTTGGTGTGCTATCTGCTGAAGACTGCCCAAATATGCTCTCAGACGACCTCCTGGCTCCATTCCTGGAACCCTTTGGTCTTCCACGTGACTTCAGACCTGAAGCAAGTTTCGGCTCAGCAGACACAGCAGAATCAAGGTTGGTCAAATTATCCAGGGCTTTACTTGATGGAGATACTTCCATTGGTATTGGAGAAGCAGTGTCAAGCTTTAGTGGATCTACGCACTCTTCTGGTTCAACAATCCCTGCAAACATCTTCTCTAATTCTGTCTCTACCTCAATAAAGGCATTTTTCACTTCAGGTTTTGAATCTGCCACTGTGTTCTTATCATTCTGATTTGACACCAGCACAGAAAGCAGATCTCCTGCACTGTTGTATCCATTATCTTCCTGCTGATCACTGGCAGACTTTCTTCGTGTCCTCTGGGTACCTGCAGGCCATGCAGATGAAGGAGATGCTGCTGAGCTCTCACTAGATCTGCGTCTTCGAGAAGGTTCCTGCTTTTCCATCAAATCCTGGCTGCTGACGACATCCACAGTTACAGCTTCTATGGGCTTGGTGCATGCTTCATGCTCTACATTTATTGTAGTAGTAGTAGTAGTAGTAGTAGTCCCTTCAACAACAGTAACTTCTATAGTTTCACTGCTCTTATCAGTTACAGGACCATCTTCTGACTTCTTACTCTCATTTTTCCCTACTGCATCTCCATCAACTTTGGTTTCCTTCTCACCCTCACCATCACCATCACCGTCTCCTTCACCTTCACCTTCACCTTCACCTGAGACCTTGGACACTCGGATAGGTTTGTCAAGCTTTCTCTTACGTCTAGGCTTGCCATTTTCTGAGTCATCACCTCCTCCAGAGGTAGGTGATACAGCATCCTCTTCATGTACTGGTGACTTGTGTTGATTGGAAACTTGTTGCTTCTGCTGGGGTCCTGGTGATGGAGTTCTAACATCTTGACCGAGGCCACTACCACTGTCTTCACTAGCAGCTACTGGGGACACAATCACTGATGCAGCAGCTGCTACAAGAACAGTTTGTGGTGGCTGTTCAACCACCACAGTGCCAATACTTCCTCCTCCAAGCTTCTTTGCACCACTCTCCACTAAATTTTCCAAGATTGAATCTACTTTCTTTGTCCGTTTCAGGTTTCCACTCTTTGGTGACCGGACAGGTGATACTGAATCTTTGGATCCAGAAGAGGGAGATGGCACAGACAAACCCTCTTCAGATGGCTTGGACACAGAACTGCCAACAATACTTGACAATACTACATCGGATGCTGGTTCCCTAGGTGCTGAGGTCACATCACCTGTGCTGGATGTAATCACAGGATTGCACCTCTCCAAGCTCTCTTCAGATGCAGTTCTTACCGTTACTTCTTTCTCCTGAGTACCTGAATCCTTGTCAGTATCTATACTGTCATCCTTACCAATTCCTGATTCACATTCTTGTGCAGGACTCTCTGGCTTGCTTTCAGTACTCTGATGAGAACTTGAAGCAGGAATGTGTGCAGAGACCTTAGATTTCTCCTGAAGTGGAGTTTTTGCTATAACACTCACAGGCTCCTTTATCACTATCTTGTTATCTATCATTGACACAGCAGTTTTTGACCTATTAATGTCTGTGCCAGGATTTTCTGCAGATGAACTGGGCATATCAGCTTGGGAACCAGGGGTAGGGGTTGCACTACCACCAATACCACTGTCAGAACTAACTTCCCCATTCAAAGGTGTGGGAGGAGAGGTCACATTTGTGTTGCTCACAACAGATGACGCAGCAGAGGTGCACGTGATGATGCTTCCATTCCGTAATGATGCATATTCAGGAACCTGAGAAGCCTGCTTATCAGTGCAAGTCAAAGGAATGGGTCCTGACTGTTGTGGCAAAACCCTTGAATAGACTTCTGCACCACTTCCTGCTGCAGACAGATCAACTGTTTCCTGCTGATGAGTGGCTGAGGGAGTAGATGACCTATATGAATTTGCCTGGGCCACTGCTGCAGATGCAGCTGCCGCTGCAGCATTACGATTTATGTCTTGATTTACCAGCATCTGAAGGCTGAATAAGGGATTGCCACCAATTCCACAACCACTGCTACCAGAGTTGTTTTGCTGTGGGTGGGAAGAGGGTGGAGGTGGACCCCTTCCACTTCCATCATGGGTGCCTGAAGCTTTGGCAGGTGCTGACCCCAGAGAGCCTAAGTTGTTCCATGAGCTTGGAGTGGGGGAATGCAGTGGTGACCGCCGCTCCCCAGGCACAGGAACAGAGCTTGCCATATGGGCATGCTGCGGAGGTCCCTGCATTCCACAGCCAGGGGGCGGGTGAGGATAGAAACTTGGACTCTGAGGGGAAGGTCCACTCATCGCAGCTCCTGGATGCATATTCATCCCTACAAAAAGATAAGTTCATCAAGTAAATACAATTTTATCACAGATGAATAACCATTACATTACGAGTATGGTATAATTTGATGTTTCTTAATTCTCTGGAAAGTCCCTACAATATGCAGTGTCAGAAATTGTCAAAAACATCATAACCGCTTTAACAGATACTATAACTTGTTTATAAATTAATCCGATACATCTCAGTCCCGATACTCTTTGATCAGAACTTGCATGCTACATCAACAGGATATGCATGTTGTATTCCATTCTTATGTAGTTATTACACTACTTGCTGCCTTTCTGAACATATGCATCTATACATAAATACCAATACGGCACCCAAATATGTCTTATCTGCCTCCTTTTACATCCACACCCACAAGAATGGCTAGAAACATTCATGATTCTTTGACCACCTCAATGAACACTATACAACCCATGCTGCAAAAACAAGATATTCCAAAACAACCACCCAACTACAGTGCATACACATTTAGGTGGTAAGAATAGAAATACGCAATAAAATATTTTAACATATGATGAAGTGTGTTTACTCTGACCTGGTCCAGCACCATGATGAACCCAAGAGGGCAAGTTATGCCCCTGACTGGTTTGTGGTGGGGTTCCCATTGGTGGATGGCGTCCATGATGGTGAGCAGGATACTGGCCCGACATTGCAAGGGACGGTGGAGGGGAGTGCAGAGAACGGGTCGATGTCGGGGTATGTGCAGGAGAGGGAGAAGGGGTTGTGACAGACGAAACAGGAGATCCTGTTAGTACAGAAGTGTGTTGAGGCGAGGGACTTGAATGATGCTGAGAGTAATCGCCTGCAGACTGCTGGATTTGCCACTGCTGACTGCTACCGCTGCCACTGCCGCCTCCACCACTGCTGTTGCTACTGCTGGGAGAGTAACCACTGTGTTGGCCTACACACACGGAACTTAGATTAAGAAGATTCACGTAAACATCCACGCTGATTCATATCAAGTACAGTGCATTTATTTTCTAGCGTATCAGTAAGAAACTTACCGTGGTTAGGCGAGCCATAGTGGACTGGAGAGACAGCTGAACTGTATATGGCTTGCTGTTGGGGATTGCTGTAATTCATTCCATGATGTGGAGCTGCTGATACTGGGCTGCCTGTAGGGGATGAGAGAGGGTTGCTGTAATGATAGCTACCTGCAGACCTAACAGGACTTGCAGGGGAAAGGGGTGCGTAATGTGGTGGTGGTGGCGGCGGCGGTGGCTGTTGAGAATAGTTGGGAGAAAATGTTCTCTGCTGCTGATCAGAATATGTGCTGGAGCTCCCAGGATTCCCTGTGCATTAGACACAAGATGCAATAAAAACAATGGTCTCAGAAAATCAACTTTCCATTAACACACACATGGCTTAATATTCACAGTCTCACACAGTGCCAGAGATGTACTGTTTGTTAGCTTTCTGACAACAAATGCAAATTCAAATTCATTATCCACTACCATCCCATACGCACTCTGATTACATCCTATCCCATATGTACAACTAAAACACTCAGCAAAATAACATTTTTCATTTAAGAGTAACACACATACACATGTATGCGTTTACCAACAGAAATGTGCGCACTGCCATCTCCTAAACAAATCTTGTAACTCATATTGTTGAATTACGTTGGGCTGTGTTGTGGAGTCTGGCCTTCTGGAATGTGACACTGCATCATTTGGTGAGTGGTTCCAAACAATGCAGCATTCCATGCTAAAAACCACAATCCTCTACAGAACCGCAATATCCGCACATCTGCCTGTGTTGGGTTATGTGAGAAACTGAGCATCATAAAAGCCAGACAAGGGAAGAAAACACACGACATTACAAAACAAGAACACTATTGAAGAGCACCAATACTGTCTTATTTAGCCACCATCACCAGTAATATATATTTAATTAAAATCATTCATAAAGTGGCAGAAGAACCGACAATATTCTGGCGCTGTCAAACTTCGTTATACAGCAAGACCTCATTTATCACTGAGGTTACATTCCTTCAAATCACAACACAGGTAAAGGTAAAAGGTAAAGTTCACCCTAGGACAGGCCACATAGGCCCACAGTGGGATGAGATATAGCTCTACTCTTTCTTTAACCTAGGTGCTAGATGGGGGTGGGTGGTCAGCGCCATGCCCTGGCTGCTTTACCCCCTGGGAATATCCCGGTACACAACATACAGAAGGCTGGGTGGACCCCAGGGCCATTCTGGACGGGTGAAATCACAACACAGAGCAAAGAAAACTGTACGGGAGAACATGTGTGGGTGTTTTGGTAATGTGTACAGTAGCGTTTTACTCTTCTGCTACCCTGACAGAGGTTTTTCTGTGCTTTTTCCTCAGTTGTAAGGCAAATGCCAGGGTAAAACTCACAAAGACTGGGCATAGCCTGCCTAAATTAGTTGCTATTTGTGTTGTTCTGTTGTTATCTGTGTTGTTATATTACTGTTTGTGTGTAAATGTGTACTGTACTACTGCCACTGGGTGCAAACCCAATTGCCGTTGACAAATATATCATATATCATACCATTCTTTGCAGGGTAGTGCACAAAAAATCATAAAAGTGAGACTGTTCTGATTTATTCATTTCAGCACGTATGAATGTGATCCACCGTTATCATATGTACCACAAATGACCTGGTGAGGCAACCAGCTCAGATGTGCCAAACAGGAAAGTGGCTGCCATCCAAAGTCCAAACTTTCAGAAACCTAGTACTAACAAACAACCTCCAAGGAGAAATACTTCTTTTTACAAAACTGATATTTGTACATACAGTAAACACAGAGATATATAATTTCTTTATTCCTCCTGATGATGGCAGGTGGCTACTGTAACGTGTTATAGCGGCCACCTACCATCATCAGGCAGTATACACACTAACACATTCAAAACAAAATAAAATATATAAAAACACAAGAGTGATATTCACTGCATCATATAACAGCTTTCTCTGGAAGCTAACAGCAACCCACAACCATGAAATTTCATCCATCTTATACAATTCCACCAAACACTCCATACCCTGAGGTGCATGTAACCAGTCCAAACCTACAAACCTATGTATAAATCCAGTTCACACCTACAACCCCATTTCATGGCTATATATACATTTTAACACCATCCTCCCATACCCTTATTTTGTATGCTTTCCCCATCCATATATACATGTTGCATGCATGCCCATCATGTCCTTGATCTGATCACACTAATATCTGGTGAAGAGTACAAATGATGACACTCATCATGCAATACTGTCTGATCCTGTCACCCACAACTTCTTCCCTCTCATGTCTCAGAACCCTGTCTAAGACACTTTCATTATGTCCTCCAACTTAATGATGCCAAATATTATAACCATATTAAAAAAATTGACAAAAATTTTAAGTTTTCTACAGTTTTATGCTTTTAAATAGCAGACTATAACACAAAAAAAATCTGACATGAATGGTAGTAAACATTCCATAGCTGTAATCCACAATTTCAATTTCATCATAAACACAATTTTGACTGCAGCCAGGATATGTCAGCATAGTGACTAGGATACAGATTGATGACAGAGGTATCATGGTTGATTTTGCAGCTGGATAATATGTTCCCTTCTCTACAGCATACAGGGCAACTCTGGGACTCACCCAACATCCTGTGCAATGGGTACTGCAAGCTCCTTCCCCATTATACTGCACAGTTAGCATGAAGCTAACTTCAATCCAATTCACTGGTTAAGAATGCATGAAGCTCTACTACACTCCCCAATATCTTTCCTATAAGGTTCACAAGTAAAAGTGAAATCCACAAAAAATCCTCTTGTCAAGGATTTAGCTACCTTACAGGCTCATAAGAAAGAGCCTGTCAGGTTAATTCAGGGGGGGGG
>Ga0268261_10004828_pt1 | contig 10160 bp, 5 predicted proteins | sample TergutNc150P1_FD_190353 | JGI IMG/M metagenome (GOLD analysis project Ga0268261, IMG submission 190353) | Nasutitermes corniger P1 segment gut microbial community from laboratory colony in Florida, USA - Nc150 P1 (SPAdes) (version 2) | ecosystem: Host-associated > Arthropoda: Insects > Digestive... | reverse complement strand
AAAACTGTATCATGTAACCTTAATTCTCAGTCAGGCTCTACCAGTGATTTCTTCTTAAAGACTCTGCGCCAACCAAAATATGAATCAGTGCTTCTTTCACATGTGTACACATTATACCAATTTAAGCATTGTTATCGCTAATCAGTGAAAACTGCTGTTTAGTTATTTTACCTTAGTGTACATAAAATTCACATATAAAGTTATAAGAAATACGTATGAGGGAAGTATGAAATTACACTTTACAATATGTATTGTTTACAAATATTTATTTTTACACATAAAATAGTTCACTTATTTTCCAGCAAAATAAATTCCATCCATGAAACATGTGGTCCCTTGTCAAATAACAGTTACAAAAAATCTCTCTTTTCATGGTGGTAGTGATCACAGCTGGAAAGAAGGCATACGGACAACATGACAGTGTGAGCTGCACATCAAATGGGGAGGGACAGTAGCATTTTGACATGCATTACACATCATTTCACCTGGCGATACATCATCCTTTGAAGATGTTTCAGTGAAAGAGAGTCACTAGATCTCAACCTACAGCAGCACAGGGCTGTTCAGACATTACTGAACTGTTTTTTCAAAGCCATCTACACCTGACTTCAAGGTGCTGAGTCTTTGAGGAGCTCACAGTCTCCCAGCTGGTCAAGACATTTTGTCTTGTTACAGAACCTGAGGATTCATTACCATGTTCACAACAGTCTGTCACTGGTCCTATCCTGGGCCAGATGAATCTGGTGCACACCTATGTATCTGTTTAAGATCCATACTACTACTATGCTCCTGTCTATGCTGAAGTCTCTTCCTTCAAGGTTTTCTGTGTGGAATGTTACATATGTTCTCATCCTTCTGGTGTATGTAATGTGTCCTGCCCCTCTCATTCTTCTTGTTTTAACCATTCTGATAATATTTGATGATCATATAGGAATACACATTCATTTACTCTTAAACACAGAGTGGCCCAAGAGTCAGTTCATTGGTTAGTAAACTGGACAATTAAATGTGGTGAACTGATGTTGGGTTACTCCATGTACCATTGTTTGCATATGCAGTACCACATGACTCAAGATGCTAAGCAAGTAACAAGGGAATAATATAGTTGTATGAACTCTGGCTGTTTTGGTAATAATGTTGCTTACCACCAAGTATTGTAGAAAACTTAATAAGTTTTATATCCTTGCTCAGTGATTTCCATTTCATTGAAATTTTCCATGATGTGCAGAGCTTGTAACAAAGTCTGCAAGATGAGACAAACTGTCTTGAAAGAAACCTGTCATATTGCAGACATAAAATTGTGCAGATGAGACTTTTTCAGTTCTTGTAGGCATCATTATAGGGAAAAACTGAACCATACTTCCTGAAAATTGGGATGAACTCTCTGTATTGTTGATAATAGTCATACAGGTTCAGATGCATGCTGTTTAGCTAACTCATCCTTTTATTTGATGTTAAATTATGTGGATTATTTTCTTAGTGTAAAATCAATTACACTGTTGTCGTGCTCTTTGAACTGATACCTGAAAAGTAGTCCTAAGTTAAGATCCTACATTGTCACTTGGATTGAATTTGTAAAGAAAATACAATTATCAGCAACCAAATTCTGCAATGAGGTGGTGCAAGTATGTTAAGTATGTGTGTATGTATGTATGTTATTTTACCTCCATAATATCTGTTGAAGAGCACAAATTATTATGGAGCATGGGGACAACTTTACCTTTAACTTTTACAGTTTTTTTGTAATACACAAACTTAGGCAGTTTTTTTTTAATTTCAATTAATGTATTATGATTTTGATTTTTCCTGCATTCTGGTGATGAGGCATGAACTTATACTGCACTTAGTCTTCCTCGCATTCATTTTAGTCAAAATTCCCTAGCATTTAACAGATTTTCTGTGTTTTTCATTATGTTACAACTATTTATTTCATTTCAGTGACTAAACATTTTTTATTTTTCATTACCACTTTTTTGCACAGTCTTTATCATAATTACATTTCTTTCTGTATATAAATTAAAAGAGTGTGACAAATTCTTTCTTATGGCTTGGTACTTAATTTTTAATTATTAATGGTTATGATATCTTTGATTAAATGCCAGATAAGACAATTTTGTGTTGTAACTATATGGGTTTACTCACACTAGTTATTATATTTGTAGACTAACATTTGTACTGAATAATTTGAGGCAGACAAGGGACTAGTTCTCAGGTAACTTGCAGCTGTTTTGTGGGTCTGTAAGTCACAAAGGTTGACAACCACTGTTCTGTCATATTGCTTTAGATGCAGATGTTATGCCTCCCAGTTTTACAGACCTGTAAGACTTCAGTTGTGTTATGGAATACATTGAATAATAAAGGAAATACTAACTGTAGGAGAACTTTGATACATGAACACACAGTTATTATGTACAATAAGTATATAGCTTGCAACATTCTTTAAATTGCACAGCCATTAATTATTGTAACATATTTTATAGAGTGAGTCAGCCTTGCACTGTTAGCAATTTCAGTCTCTTATATATTAAAAATTACGTTATGATTTTTTTAATAACAATGTGATATCTAGAGTGATGAAAGAGTTTTCTTCATAGCTAGGTAAGTATCTGCATCCGTTGTAATTATCATATGGTCAGCTGGGCAGGACCTGCTTGGTCAAATTAATATGCTACTGATCTTTCCATCCCCCATCCCCCTGCATGCCTTTCCTTGTAATTGGATGTTTGCATAATAATATATTGCAAGCAATGGCCAGTGATTCTGCAGTGGTATGGTAGCTGAGCTGACTATTATTACCAACACAGAATTGAAGTGCCTTAATTAATTGTAAACATGTCACCTAGGAATGTCATATCTCGTTCATAACAGCACTGTCCATCGTGACGTCTGTTACTGCACTTCAATCGACTATATTTTAATTTTGATTGGAAGTGTTTGCATTTTATATGCTGAGTTTGTATGTCCCATGTTTTTCAATGATGCAGAAGGTCTATGGACCATAATGGGCACTGTGTTTAATGGTAAGTCCTTTATTAACATATTATTGTCTAATGTTTCAGAGACACAAGGTTCAGCTATCAATGTTCATAACTGTAGTGACCATCACCACCACCTTTCACCGAGCAGGTTAGGTTATATGACAGGTGGTACCTGTTCAAGATAAACCTTGCTAAGTTTTAACGAAGTTGTTAGTACTGAGATATCTTGTGTTCTTACACATTCCCTCCATATAAGTAAGATGAAACAGGCTATTGCACCTGCATTTCAAATCTTTTCTTGCTTATTATACATGATTGTACTTCTCATATCATTCACTGCTAAATTAACCTCTGCAGTGGGCACACTGTGTTGAAGTAATCAATCAGTAAATCTGTTATTCTACATTGTTCTATTTCTCATTATCCCAGTGCTTTAAATGCACAATAATTCTCGGTTGTTTCATTCATGTATTTTTGTATTTTAGTCACATCAGCATAAACATGTTATCTTATCAAGTCATTTGCCTTCTAATCCTTCGTAGGCCTGTGATAAATCACATGTTTGATTTGTGTCAAACACCATCTGTAGGTGGACTGCAGAAGTGTAATATTACGTACACTGTTTATATTTTGAATAAACTGCTAGATTTGTTATGCTTTAGACCACGTTTTCTTTTACACAGATTTCTTATTCATAATTTAATGAAACATATGCTGAATCCCAGGACAAAACACAACACTGATGCTTGTAATAAACTGTGTAATAACAGTTTAAAATTCTGTTTGTAAGGACAGAATTGTATGGTTGTATAAGTTAGCTGAAATTGTCAATTGCGAATGTTGGTCTAGAAGTTAGGTCATGTGGAAATGCAGACACATGACCTGTTAGTACTAATGAATGTGGTAGCTCTGCCTCTTTCCACTGCAGTGAATGCATTAAATGAATCTGTCCATTTCTTTGCCAGGCACATACAAACCTTATAAACACTATAGCATTATTAGCTGTGCAATGCAAAACATTAAAGATCTTACAGAATATAGAAGATAAATTTTTTTTATATTCCTCCAGTTTTAGTGGACTGGCAGAACACTACTAGCCAGAGTGTTCCACATGCCAATGGAAATGTTATCCAATGACACTTTTTAAAGTGTTTATAATAGGTGGCATTAACCTTCAACAAATATTTTGTTTGGTAGGAGAATGAATAAACCATACAGTCTCCATGCATCTCACTTATAAAGAGCACAGCCACCAAGGAATTGGACACCACTCTACCAGTTCTGGTGCAATGGACGGTAAACTGTGTACATATACAGCAATACAAAATTAATTTTAACACAAAAATTTACAGAGATTATATGAATATAACAGCAGTGCATGCCAAATTAGTACTGTACTTGTACAACTACGATAAACAGCCAGCCTGTTCTGGTGATAGGCATTTCTAGGACTCACTGTCTTCAGATAACTTATGTAACCTGCTATTCAGCCTGAAAATTGTTCGCTTGTTCACTCAATACTTTCAGTTCCACACAAGGTAAATAAAGAATGTTGTGAAATTCTATGTCTTGATGTTTCACTGGCCTTTGTTGTCCCACAGATTTACCAGGAAATTTTTAGTTTGTTTGTCATCTGAAGTGTATAATATATACTTGACAAGTAATTGCAAATATTGCTGACACTAATCCATTATATACCTTAAAATTAAGTTACACTTTATAATTATCTGCACTTGTACAAACACAACAGTGAACGAAACGCGTGAAAGTCTGTGTCAGTGTATCCACAGCCCTTGGCCTGTGCTAAGACCAAACTAAAACTATACCAACAAAAACTTTTCTGGTGATATTCTGAGACTAAATATTTTTTTTTTGTTTTATCATCCAAATGCTTTGATTAATGCCAGACTGTCATTATACAGTTGTTTCATATATATGACTTATATAAGGTAAAGTTGTCCCTGTGTACAACATGATGACATATAGGGGGAGTAGAGGAATAGCTCCAGTCATTTTTAATCTGGGTACTAGACAGATGTAAATGGTTAGCCTCACACCCCAGGTGCCTTACCACGGGGATAAGAGCCCCATAGCACCCACTGGATGGGCCAAAAGGACAAACTGGACATTTCAGAAAAGAGAAAAAGCTTTACTTCTAAAGGGATTGTGTATACAGGCTATAATAAATATATTACAGTATTTTGTAGAAATCCCTACATTTTGGTATAGTTTTCAGTTGTTGGCATTCAAATTTAATAAGAGAAAAAATGAATATTTTTATGCATAACCATAATACATTTACTGTATTAAAATGGATGGATCATTTTTCTTTTAGCAACCTGTACTAGAGATTACTTGCTTTCTTTTTTCTTATTTTTCATACTTGTGGCAAAAACTTTGAATATTTATGTAGTTTATGATCTTAATTCTTGTGCGTGTTGCTTTAGTTATGGATGGACTTTATATATTGTGTAATAAACACATAATGTAATGTAAGTTCCCATTCTTTGTGCAAGACTGTTTAGGCTGGAACAGAAATGTTTGAAAGAAAACTACTTGTAATGCAGGGCACAAAAATAAAACTGATTGGTACTGAAAAATTAAAGGTATTCTCAAGTGGCAAATCACATTAATTATTGACTTCTCTGTAGTCTCAGTTCTATTTGTCATTTCATTATTTATTTTTGTTGTGTGTACATCAAGTGTTACCCCAAATATGTAAGAGAATCCCTAATCTACCACAAAAAGCCTTAACTGACATTACTAATCTACTTTACTAAATAACTTCAGCAGGCAGTAAACTTTTAAGCAATAGCAGGGTTAAACATATGCATTTCATTAAACATCTTTTTTCATTAACTTTTAAATATAAATAATTTAATGTTTGTGAATTTCTGTGCTAGAACCCCAAAATGATAAAGTTTCAGAATTAATAGTTGCCTGTTTCTGAGATTACTTTAAATTTCTGGCAAATACCACTGACCCCAGTGTCTTAGAGAATTCTGATAAGCTTGATGACTTTGTATAGCAAGTGCTACCACATGAGATAGTTTCAGTTTTGGAAGGTTACAACTTATTACATTGATATATATACCTAAGTGTCTATATGAAGACTTCTTTCATAACAGAGTCAAAAATTATGTTCCTTTTAATTTCTTGAAATGAATTTTTCTAAATACCCAATTTATGTGAGTTATAGTAATTGGGTATGGTGCCTTATAATTCATTTTTATAATTTTTAAAGAAATATGTATTTTTAAGTATGATGCATACTCATCAGGAGCATGTGACACTATTACTTGATTACGTTAATAATTTTGAAAATATTTAACACGTTCTTAATATTCTGTATTTTCTGTGCATATATAGTATATGTGGAGGCCAAAGCCCAACCAGGGCTGTAGAGCTGATGATGCTGATGATGATAATGTATTTATATATATGAATCCAACAAAATTCACTTTGAGTCAAGTTGTGTATTTTATTATTACATACTATTTTCTCCAACGTATTTCAGCTCATCTGACCCACCATCAGGCAGAACCCAATACAAGGAAAACATAAGAATATACTAGTGTATCTGCTCACTAGAATGTGTACCTAATGCATGTTTAAGACATAGCAGTGAGTTTCATGTATACAGTATGGATGTTGAACAAAACTTGAAGGATTAAAATACTGACAAGTGTGTGTTCAATATCATAAAGATGTAATATATATATGCATCCAAACATCTATCATATTTCTTGAATTGTTATGTATGAATCCAGTCCTGTTAAGTTAGAATTATGATGTGTATCATTTAATGAACACACAATGTACAGTTTTCAATTCATAAATTCTTCTTTTGAAGTTGTTTGCATATACTGAGATTAATGTTCAAATATTTGACAAACATCTGTTGTGAATGTGTTGAAATTAAATGTGAGTGTAATTGTCCTAAAGTTACATAATTTAGACTTGGATCCTTGTCTTTTTTTCCAGTATAGAGAATATTTTTGAGTGCTGGCTGATACGCTGAATGTTTTTCAAAGTTTGTCTTTTTTTTTTATACTGCCTTTTGGAAATTTCAGTTACGCCCAGGGGGTTCCCTTGATTGTACCTACACTGGAGTCTGCTTATGGCAGAACTTCTGCACTGAGTATAACACTAGTCTGTAACGTATAGGAGTACCACTATTGACATGGCAGTGCTTACTGCCTTTGACACAGATGTACAAACAGCACTGCCAATAAAGTAATGTAATGGTGAAGATAACTATTTATAATGTTTCTTCAATCTAATGTTACGTTATGAAAACTTTGATAATAAAATATGAATTATTAATATGCTTGTTTTCAAAAAATAAATATTTAAATCTCTGATATATTTAGAAACTGGTGTAAGAGTACTTTATGAAACTGCAATTGAGAATTCTTGTACCGAGGGACTGTGTGTTGGCGTTACTCTGTGTAGCTCAGAGGATCGGGCAAATGTTAACCATGTATAATTTTGAATGCTGAATGTGTGTTCTATTTACTGGTGGTCCTGAGTAATCTGTATTATTTTAATCACATATGCATAAATATGTCCATCACATTTGCAAAAATTATATTCATAAATGTGCTGACTTGCTTTACTTATGGTAGTTTCAATTGCTGTTTCGTGTATTTTTATTTGCATTGTGCTAGAGTGGTACGCACATCTGAATGCGATGTATTAGGGGGTGCCCAACCTAGCTAACTTATTCCTCGTGCTCATTTATAGGGCATCTGCTGGCTCATCACAATTCATACACATCACGGCCGTTTGGACGGCTAGTACTGGGCCGACAGGGACCTACAGAACGCTTGGGTGTAGCTGTTTTGCATACCTCTCGTGCACGCTGGGGACTTGTATAAGAGTACATGTTATAACCAGGGATGATGTGCACACGCACGTCTCCTGTTGGCCTTGTGGCTGCTGACATTCCTTCTGAAGCTCCTCGGGGTCGCCTTGAAAAGGACACTGTTGTTTTGCAGCAACAATAGTGGAATAAATTAACATATGCGTTTCGGAAGTGACGGTTGGTTAGGCAGTACAGAAAATTGTTGATACAAGACTTACTGAGTGCAAACCATGCCAAATTGTAAAACAGTCTACCTGAAATTGTACGCACAGATCCCACACTTAAGGTAATGCCAAATGGTAGCCAAAACACTACAAACAGCACAAAGCTGTAGAGGTTTGTTTTCATGAGAGAGTAGTCCCAACTAAATGACATGGGTGGTTTGAAGCTGGGCCTTGATTTGGCCACTCGGATACGGAGGGTAATGTGGAGGTAGCAAGCGAAAGTAAGGGAAGCAGGCAGTAATACAAAGAAGGCACCCACAATGACATAATATGGCAGAACATCTCCTGTCAAGCGACGCGGGGTGCAGTATTCAGGCGCCACATTGTACACGAATTGTAACGTGACAGTTAACCCACTGAGCAGCCAGATTGTGAGAACGGCTACTGTAATTCTTGTGGATGTGAGCATTGCATAGCAATCCTGTGACAGGCATAGACGTGCATAATTTTCAGCGGCTGTGGCAGCCAATGTCAGAAGTGTAACCAGGCAACACAGGATAGCCAGGAACCACTGGAAGTTGCACACTCCAGGAGCGTCCTTCAGACCAGCAAGCAGCACTACCGTAGATGCTGGGAACACCAATCCTGTGATGAGCAAATCTGCCAGTGCCACATTCACAATGAAGGTGTTTCCTGAAACACATATATTTTGTCCACTTTGCAGGGATAGGACAATATGCAGAATTCCAACACATATTTATCTTAGGCAACAATAAGGATACAGTTTGTCAATACACAAATCTTTATTATAGCAAATCTACAATAGCTACATGTTTCGGCTGTATAAGGCAGCCATCATGAAGCCATTTGTTTCAGAAATGTATAAACAATATTATATATCTATAGCCGTACATCTAAAAAAAAAAACTATGGCCGAAATCTCTCCCTTACATGAAGTATTTGTAAACATCATGTATGCAAAGCATTTTTACAATACGTAAAGTATTGTAAAAGCCATCGTAAAAGTGCATTCCAGAAGCCATTGTAAAAATGATTTCCAGACGTGATGTTTATGAATACTCATGTACGGGCAAGATCTCGGCCAAAGGTTTTAACTTTTAGATGTATAGCTCTAGCTATATAATTTTACTGTTTACATTTCTGAACAAATGGCCTGATGATGGCTGCTTTGTAGAACCGAAACATGTAGCTGTTTTAGATTCATTGTAATAAAGATTTGTGTATTGATGGATTTTATCCTTATTGTTGAGTATTGTAGAGATGCAGCGGGGATGAGACATCTCAAGATGTATTTATCTTGTGAAAACTTTATAATACAGCAGGCAATAATCATAGTACTTTCAAACATTGCAGGGAGTGAGATGGAGACTATCTTATCAATATGCATTCTTTGATAGCATTCAAGAAAGAACACGTGTGGATGTTATCCATGTTCAGTGCCAGTGATTAACTGTACAATACTAATAGCAACTTATTGCACAAATATTTATGAGTAATTAGGAGAAGTGTTACGAAATAACAAATAGTCAATTGTAAATGTTTGTGCAGCTAGTTGGTACTAATATTGTATACATGTGTGGATGTAATGAACACAGGAACATTCAAGGGCTATAATGAGTGTAAATTAAATCTTGCTATATGAGAATTAATAAGAGACCGTGGGAAAGAATATCATTAGAATGCCTGTACAATGCTGCATGCAGTGATAATACAGTATAAGGCAGGCCCGCTCCAACCGTAGCTCGCCGATGGTATGTTGTCCGTGGAGATATTTGATATGAGAAAACATCTGAACATCTCTTAGACCTTTCTCTGTCAACGCGAAGGAAGAAGACAGAGACAATTCTGGAAATACATGTATGTGAGTAGTTTATTTATGAACACGTACGTTACACTGCTACGTAATTTTGTAAAAAGGTGCTAAACATGGTAATTCCCCTACTTTAGGTGGTGAATCACATTTTTTATAAACTTTCTATTATTACTGGTGTATTTTTACAGAACATGATGTATAGCAAAATACATAGTACAACTATACAAATAATTACACGTACACATACGCATTCTTCATTCTGTGTATTGAATTTCATGTTGCCCTTATGCAGACCAAATTTGCTCAACTTGCTCGGG